>JAEIGA010001276.1_pt1 | contig 39095 bp, 35 predicted proteins | sample 9270691 | NCBI WGS metagenome assembly JAEIGA01 (sample SAMN17057246, study PRJNA624740) | gut metagenome | biome: biome; isolation source: fecal sample | host: Bos grunniens | place: China: Xizang | collected 2019
ATTTGCAACCCACAGCCCGCGCTGCGCACGGGAATGTAAATGAGGGTGACTTTGATATGTTTTTAACACAGAGACACAGAGACACGGAGACACAGAGGATGTTTAGCATTTCATCTATTCTCTGTGTCTCTGAGACTCTGTGCCTCTGTGTTAAATTCTAGACAGAACAAGAATAATAAGGAGATATCAATATGACACAGCTTGGGGCGGCCCGCAAGGGCATTGTGACGGACGCGATGAAGCGCGTAGCCAAGGACGAGGGACTCGACGCCGAGGCGGTGCGCGCCGCCATCGCGTCCGGCGAGGCGGTGATCCCGCTCAACCCCGCTCACCGCAACTGCACGCCGGTCGGCGTGGGACGGATGTTCACCACCAAGATCAACGCCAACCTCGGCCGCAGCGTGACCCACTCCGGCAAGGGCGACGAGCTCGAGAAGCTCAAGGTGGCGCTCGACGCCGGGGCTGACTTCGTGATGGACCTCTCGGTCGCGTCGTCCGAGGACGAGATCGCGACGATCCGACAGGGCATGCTCGACGCCTCGCCGAAGCCGCTCGGCACCGTGCCCATCTACGAGACCATTTCGCTCCTCGGCGACATCCCGAAGATGGACCCCAAGTTCCTCATCGGCGTCATCCGCCGCCAGGCCGAGCAGGGAGTCGACTTCATGACCCTGCACGCCGGGCTCCTCCTAAAACACATCCCCGCGGCGATGAAGCGCAAGATGGGCATCGTCTCGCGCGGCGGCGCGATCATGGCCGAGTGGATGATGGAGAACAAGGCGGAGAACCCGCTCTACGCCAACTGGGACGAGGTGATGGACATCCTCGCGGAGCACGACGTCACCGTCTCCTTGGGCGACGGGCTGCGCCCCGGCTGCCTCGCCGACGCCTCCGACGCCGCGCAGTTCGGCGAGCTGGACGTCCTCGGCGAGCTCGTCGAGCGCTGCCGCGCGCGCGGCGTGCAGACGATGGTCGAGGGCCCGGGCCACGTCCCCTTCGACCAGATCCGGATGAACATGGAGCGCCAGCAGCAAGTCTGCAAGAAAGCCCCCTTCTACGTCCTCGGCCCCGTCGTCACCGACATCGCGCCCGGATACGACCACATCGTCTCGGCGATCGGCGCGACCGCCGCGGCCACCTACGGCGCGTCGCTCCTCTGCTACGTGACGCCGGCCGAGCACCTCGGCCTCCCCGACGCCGAGGAGGTGCACCAGGGCTGCATCGCCTACAAGATCGCCGCGCACGCGGGCGACGTCGCCCGCCGCCTGCCCGGCGCGCGCGACCGCGACGACGCGATGTCCGACGCGCGCGCGGCGTTCGACTGGGACCGCCAGTTCGAGCTCTGCCTCGACCCGGAGCGCGCGAAGGCGCGGTGGCTGAAGACGCGCGCGTTCACCGACGAGGCGCACGGCGACGACCACTGCTCGATGTGCGGCAAGCAGTTCTGCGCCGTCCGCACCTCGCGCCGCATCCGCAAGCTCGCCGCGGAGATGTGACCGTCGCCCCTGGAGTTTGGTATAATACACACTATGAAGACCTACGGAATCATACCCAGCCGGTACGGCTCGAGCCGCTTCCCCGGGAAGCCGCTCGCCGTCATCGCCGGCAAACCGCTCGTCGCCTGGGTGGTCGACGCGGTCAAGCGCGCGAAAGGACTCGACGCGGTGCTCGTCGCGACCGACGACGAGCGCATCGTCAAGGCGGTCGAGGAATGCGGCGGCACCGCGGTGATGACGCCGAGCGAGCTGCCGAGCGGAACCGACCGCATCGCCTGCGCCGCGCGAGCGTTCCTCGGCGGCGACTTCGCCGACGACGACATCCTCGTCAACATCCAGGGCGACGAGCCGCTCATCGACCCGAAGCTGGTCGAAAGCCTCGCCGCGAAGCTGAAGGACGACGCACGCTGGTCGATGGCGACCGCCGTGACGCCGATCAAGTCCGCGGCAGACCTCGCGGCAAAGACGGTGGTCAAGGTCGTCCTCGACCGCGACGGCGGCGCGCTCTACTTCTCGCGCTCACCGATCCCCTGCACCCGCGACGGCGAAAGCGACCTCGCGAGCGGGCTCTTTGTCCGGCACCTCGGCATCTACGCCTACCGCGGCGGCTTCCTCAAGCGCTACATCGCCGAGCCGCCGTGTCCGCTCGAGTCGACCGAGAAGCTCGAGCAGCTGCGCGCGCTCTGGATGGGCGCGAAGATCGCGGTGGTGGAGACGAGCGACGAAGGCGTCGGCGTCGACACGCCCGAGGACGCGGTGCGCGTCGGAAAGCTCCTCGAAGCGCGCAATGCGTGAGTTCGCCGCCATCCCCGCCGCCGAGCGCCGTCGCATCCGCCGCGCGGCGTTCGTCGCCTCGCTGCCGGTGCTGATGGGCTACGTCACCATGGGCTTTGCGGCCGGGGTGCTGATGGCGGTCAAGGGCGGTCTTGTCCATCCGGCGGCGTGGTCCGCCCTGCTCGCCGCGAGCACCGTCTCGGGCACGCTCTCCTTTGCCATCGTGCCGCTCGTGGCCGACGGCGCCTCGCTCGCCGCGGTGGCGGCGCTCACCCTCGGCATCAACTTCCGCTACGCCTTCTACGGCTTCTCGATGCTCGGGCGCTGGCGCGGCATCCCGCGCCTACAGAAGTGGTTCCTCGTCCATTCGCTGGCGGACGAGATCTACGCCCTCGACCTCGCCTGCCGCGAGACCGACCCGCTCAAGCACCGCCTCTACTGCCTCTGGAACCACGCGCTCAACGTCTCCTACTGGATCGTCGGCACCACCTCGGGCGCGCTCGCCGGCGCGGCGCTGCCGATTCCATCGAAGGGCATCGAGTTCGCGATGGTGGCGCTCTTCATCGTCATCCTGACCGACCAGGTCGTGGATTTCGCCGCCAGGGCGAAGGAAAGGAAAGCCAATGGAAAGTGAAGCCTCCAGGATGCTCGCGGTGATCGCGGTCGGCTGGGCGGTGACCTTCTCCCTCCGGCTCGTCCCCTTCGCGCTCTTCGCGGCCGGCGGGCGCACCGCGCCGAAGTGGGCGGAGCGGTTCGGCGACTTCGCCTCGCCGGTCATCATCGCCGCGCTGATCGTCTACTCCTACTCCGGACTCGAATGGCGCACCGCCTGGCCGTACCTCGCCGGCGTCCTCACCGTCGCCTTCCAGCTCTGGCGGCGGAATCCGCTCCTGTCGATCCTCGCGGGCACGGTCTTCTACATGTGCATGCTCGCCTGCGGCTGCACCACCGAGCGGACGATCGAGTTCGACGTGCACCACCCCGTCGTCACCGTCGCCCCCGAGGGCGTCTACTTCGCCGACCGCCGCGTCCGGCCACAGGATGTCCCTCGCATCCTCGACGACTACGGCGTCCCCCGCAGCCAGACCATCCACATCCGCGTCGACCCGCGCCTCAGGCACTCCCCCGAGCCGAACTTCCTGATGGCCTGCCTCGCCAAGAACGGCTACACCCGCCCGATCCTCGTCTCGGACCGCCACGCTGTCTCCGAGACCATCGGCCCCGTGCCGCGCCAGTTCGAGACCTGGTCGCGCGACGACACCCCCGACCCGCCGCCAAGCCGCGGCGCCAGCAGAGGAAAGAAACGATGAACATTCAGGAAGCCTCCGCACGCGCCGCCGAGCTGCGCCGCCTGATCGAAAAGGCGAACCACGACTACTACGACCTCGCCGCGCCGACCGTAGGCGACCGCGACTACGACCTCTGGGAGGCGGAGCTCCTTAGGATCGAGGGCGAGTTCCCTTCCCTCGCCGACGCCTCCTCGCCTGTCCGCAACGTCGCCGGCGGCGTCTCCGACGGCTTCGCCAAGGTGCGCCACGACCCGCCGATGCAGTCGCTGGACAAGACCCACGCCAAGGACGAGCTCGCCGAGTTCGACGCCTTCGTGCGCAAGACGGTCACGGACTTCACCTACGTCGTCGAGCCGAAGGTGGACGGCGTCTCGATTTCGCTCCGCTACGAGGACGGACGGCTCGTCCGCGCCGCGACGCGCGGCAACGGGACTATCGGGGACGACATCACCGCCAACGCGCTCGCCATCGCCACGGTGCCGCGCGAGCTGCCCGCGTCCGCGCCGCGCGTCCTGGAGGTGCGCGGCGAGGCGTACATGACGCGCAGCGGCTTCCTGGAGCTGAACGAGCGCCAGGCCGCGGCTGGCCTGGAGGAGTTCGCGAACCCGCGCAACGCCTGCGCCGGATCGCTCAAGCAGCTCGACGCGCGCGTCACCGCCTCGCGTCCGCTCGACCTCGTGGTCTACAACTCGGGCGGGGCGGGATGCGACGGATTCAAGAGCCATTCGGAGATGATCGCCGCCTTCCGCGGCTGGGGCTTCCCGACCGCGCCGTGGTCGCGCCGGGCGAAGACGATCGAGGAGGTGTTCGCCGCCATCGACGAGCTGCAGGAGCGGCGCCACGACTTCCCGTTCGAGATCGACGGCGCGGTGGTGAAGATCGACGAGCGCGCGCTCTACCCCGTCCTCGGCGCCACCGCGCACGGTCCGCGCTGGGCCCGCGCCTACAAGTACGCGCCCGAGCGCGCCGAGACGGTGGTCGAGTCCATCACCGTCCAGGTCGGCCGCACCGGCATCCTCACCCCGGTCGCGGAGCTCAGGCCCGTTGAGCTCGCCGGCTCCACCATCGCCCGCGCCACCCTGCACAACGAGGACCAGATCGCGCGCCAGGACATCCGCATCGGCGACCACGTCTGGATCGTCAAGGCCGGTGACGTCATCCCCGCCGTCGACTCGGTCATCGTCGAGAAGCGCACCGGCGCGGAGCGGAAGTTCGAGATGCCGGCGAAGTGCCCGGTCTGCGGCGGCGAGACGAAGCGCACCGATGGCGAGGTGGCAGTGCGCTGCGTGAACCCGGCCTGCGGCGCGCAGCTGCGGCGGCGGCTCGAGCACTTCGCCTCGCGCAACGCGCTTGACCTCAAGGCGCTCGGCGAGAAGGTGGCGGACGCGCTCGTCTCGTCGGGGATGGTGAAGGACCTCCTCGACCTCTTCTCGCTCGACCCCGCGGCGCTCGAGAGCCTCGACCTCGCCGAGGGCGCGGAGGAACCGGCCGGCGACGCGGCGGAGCTGCTGCCCGGCTTCTCGCGCCCCACCCGCAAGTTCGGCCGCAATGCGCAATACCTCATAAAGGCGATTGGGGAGGCGCGAACGCTGCCGCTCCACCGCTGGCTCTTCGCAATCGGCATCCCCAACGTCGGAGTGACGGTGGCGAAGGACATCGCCGCGGAGCACGAAAGGTTCAGCGAACTCGCCGGTAGCGCGGTCCTCAAGAACGTAGTCGAGAACGACGCGAAGAAAGGCAAGGAGCGCCTGATCCTGCCGATCAAGGTCGAGGCCGCCAAGGCGGTGCTCGCGTTCTTCGAGAGCGACTACGGCCGCCGGTTCGCCGAGCGGATGGCCGCGCTCGGGATCGACCCCGAGTCGGAAAAGACCGCGCCGGCGAAGACCTCCGGCCCGCTCGCCGGCATGGGCTGCGTCCTCACCGGCACCCTCTCGCGCCCCCGCGGCGAATACGCCAAGCTCATCGAGGCGGCGGGCGGAATCGTCCAGAGCGCCGTCACCTCGAAGACCCGCTACCTCATCGCCGGCGAGAACACCGGCGCCACCAAGACCGCCAAGGCGCGCGCTCTCGGCACCGAGGTAATCGACGAAAAGCGCCTCCTGGAGCTGCTCGGCTAAGCCAGCACCGGCAATTATCTCACGTCTTGGCGGACCTGGAGGTCAAGGTGCGACAGCTCCGCCGGCGCATCCGCCAAGACCTCCACTACCGCGGCGTCCTCTTCGTAAGTCTGTCTTAAATCACCTTTGCGGACTTCGCGAACTTCGCGCGAGGAAATCCGCTACGATTGCAACTCACGACGCGAACGCAGCGCATCGTAGCGGGTCTTCAGGACTGCGACGAGCAGCAGGGTAGACGCAAGCCAGGCGGCGAGCGGTCCCGCCCATCCGCCGAAGAGGTGGGCGAACCCCGGCGAGAACATCCGGCCGAACGCCGTGAACACGGGCGTGAACACGTCTGCGCAGAGATAGGCAAGCAGCGAAGTGCGACCGAAGAGGACGAGCAGCGCAGTCGCCCTTCCCGCCGCCGCCGAATCGGCAAGGCGGATGTCGAAGAGCGCATAGAGCGCCGCGAGCGAAAGGCAGCTCCAGCCCATCGCCTGCGCGGTGAAGGAAAGCGTGTAGATGTGCTTGATCGGCGGTATCACCGGCACGAGCGCCCAGCCCAGCGCCAGCAGCGCCGCGCCGACGGCGCCGAGGCGCGCCGCGCGGCGAGTCGGCGCGAGGGCGGCGTCCGCGAGGATCTCAGTCGCGCACATTCCAGCGAGCCCCATCGCGGCGAACATCGGAATCGTCGCCCACCAGGTGTAGCCGGGATCGGCCAGCTCGAGGACGCGCGAAGTCGCCGGGACGGTGAACGGCACGAACCAGTTCTCGAAGAGCGCGGCGGCGTTGCCGTCCTTCGAGTAGTCGCCGAGGAACGCGAGGACGAGCGTGTAGAAGAGGGCGAGCGCTGCCGGGACCGCAAAGCGCACAGCACGCGACGGGATGCGATAGACCAGCGCGCACGCGAGGTAGCCGACGGCGATCGTCTGGAGCGTGTTGTCGAAGGGGCTGATCAGGTTTGCGTCGAGCGTCAGGAGCCGTCCCTGCGCGACCAGTCCGAGGATCCAGAGGACGGCGAAGCGCGAAAGGACGTGCCGCCAGTAGCGCCAGCGCGCATGGCCGTCGTCGAGCCGCCCCTTCATCGCAAAAGGAACCGCCGCGCCGCTCATGAAGATGAAGAGCGGCATGATGATGTCCCACAGCGTAAATCCGCCCCAGGCGTGGTCGCACTGCGCCAGAACGCCCTTCGGCAGCCCAAACGACTTGTCGAGCGCCCACACGAACGGCCCGATTACCGTGAGGAGGAACATGTCCGCGCCCCTCAGGATGTCGAGCGATACGAGCCGCCTCTTCTTTGCCGCTGCAGGATTGTCCATCAGTACGTCATTCCTTTCACCTGGACGGAGGCGGAATCCCAAGCCCGCGCCGCGCCTCGGAGACATTGTCGGTCACAAAGGCGTCCGCGCCGGCATCCCGGTACTCGGCCGCCATCTCGGCGCTCTGGACAAACCAGAGCGACACCCAAAGCCCCTGCCGCTGCAGGTAGGCAACGTCCGCCGGCGTCGTGATGCCGTACAGGACGCGCATGTTCACGCCGAAGAGCCCGAAGCGGTCGCGCCAGCCGACCACCGCCTCGATCTGTTCCTCCCTGGTGCGCGAAGAGCCGCCGACGGTGCTGTGCCAAAGGCCGCGCTCCTCGTCCTGCCAGATGCCGACGTGTCCGACGCGGCGGATCGCGGGGTGGTGCTCGCGCATATAGGCGAGCGCCGCCTCGGAAAACGTGGCGACCATCAGCCGCGATTCGTCGATGCCGGCCTGCCTGAAGGTAGCGAGGACATTCTCGGCGAACTTGGGCGAGAACCGCTTGAAGTCGATCCAGAACTGCGGAATGTCCTTGACGACGGCCAGCGCCTCGTCCAGCCGCACGATCCGCTCGTGCGCATAGCCGCCGACCGGGACGAGAAAGCCGCGGGCGACGATTTCGTCGTAGGTCACGTCGCATACGCGGGCGCCCCATTTCATCGCCCGATACAGGTCCACGTCGTGCCCCATGACCGCGACACCGTCCTTCGTCTCCAGCAGGTCGAGCTTTACGATGTCGCATGCCGTCGCCACGGCGTTCGAGTACGCCGCAAGCGACGCCTCCGGCATCTCCAGGTCGCCGGCGCCGCGGTGCGCGACCATCAGCGGCGCGCGCGTCCTGCAGCCCGCGGCACCGCACATGACCGCCAGAAGCGAAACGGCAAGCATAATATATTTATTCATAATGAGTCCAAAGACGCAACACCTTGACGACACGGTCTTCCGGCAGGACCTGGTAGATGAGGCGGTGCTGGATGTTGATTCGCCTTGAAACCGCCCCCTTCAGATTGCCGACCAGTGACTCGTATGGCGGAGGCGTCCGGAAAGGATCAACGGCGATGATTCCCAGCAGCCGTTCAACATTCGGCCGCAGACCAGATGACGCTATCTTCTTGGCGTCCTTCTGTGCCTGTTTGGTGTAGACCAGCGTCCAGCTCACCACTTAAGCTCCGTCGAGCATTCGGACACTGGCGTATTCATGCCCTCAACAATCGAGTCGGCAAGTCCCGGAAAGCCATTGAGGTAAAGCGACTCCTGGATGGCGTTCCAGTCTTCCATGGACAGCAGAACCGCCTGGTTGCGCTTGCCGACAATGCAATATCCCCGATGCTCGTCGGCGACTTCGTCAACAAGGCCAAACAGGTTCTTTCGGGCTTCCGTAACTGTCATCGTAGGCATAATGGTCCTTTCTGAATTTGAGCATAGTGTACCATATCACGTACCACTTGTCAATGCGCCATGTCGCGCGAACCAAGTCCATGACAAAAGAGGACGAAGGAAGATGAGATTACGGTGCGGACGAAATCCAATTCGCCGCGCATACTGCCGCGAGGTTGTACACGCTTGCTACTTTATGTAGATCACCGTGCCGGACTCACGGTACATGCGCAGCTCGATTTCGCGGACATTGTTGTTGTCTCCCGCGTAGAGGCGCAGATAGGTCGAGTTCGGCGGAAGCCGGCCGATCGGAATATCCCAATATGTATCGCTAGCCTGAACCGTCAGCGCGTCGAAGACGCTTGTCACGCGTTGCCAGCCGGTTAGGGGATTGCTTGCGAAGGTCTTGACGACGCGCGTGTCAGACGCGGAATAGTCCGTAAGTTCAAGCGACGCTGCATCGTCCGTCACGTCAATCGACAGGATGCTCGTACGGGAAATCCAGTTTGCGCGCGGCCAGACGCGGACGCTGGCGACACGATAGCCTGCTATCCCTGGCAGCTTGAAGTGGAAGTACTGACCAGAGCACGAATCGGCAAAGGAACTGGTTGCACCGTCATAGACCACCGCAAGCGCAGTGGCAGAAGACGAAATGTGCAGCGGCGCGGGACACAGCTTTGTCCCGACCGGGACGGTGCGCCGTTCCGGCGAAACTGCCGTCTGTCCACCGGAAACAGCAACCGCCACCAGACGCACATGCCAAGTCCCCGTCGGCACTCCGGTAAGCCACCCCGCGACATCGTCGCCTGCCGAATACGTGCCGATCTCGGCGCAGAAACCGCCCGTGCGCCATGCCGCCGCGTCGCCGCCGCAGTCCTTGGCCGCAGCACATGCATAGACCTTCGCCGGACCGCCATCCAGCAACTTGCCGCTGAAATAAAGCCCACGCGGATCATCGGATGCGTTCGCCGGAGGCTCCGCCCCAGGCCCCCATGTCGAAACAGTGTTGGCCCGCAGCGCCAGATCGGCGCCGACAACCATCAGTTCGGAGGCCATGGAGTAGGTGGAAGCCGCGTTCGCATGCGTGAATCGCACATACCTCGCGGCAGGCCAGTTCTCCGGGAACGGCATGTCAACCATCCCGCCAGCGCTCGGCACAAATGCCGTCTCGTTGGACCACGCCTGCTGGAAATTCACCCCGTCGTTCGACGTCCACGCCGAGTATGTCCTGAAGGCCGTCTTGTCGCCATAGCCGTCTGAACGCGTCTGGAAGATCGCGCCCGCAAGCTTGTGCGGCGACCCAAGGTCGAAATAGTACGGATCCGCGCCAGCAACCTCGATCCAGTTCGCGGCGCTGCCGTCATGCAGGACATACGCCATCACCGTCCCGTTGTTCGCCCAGACATGCGCCGGCAGCCAAGTGCCAAGCAGATACGAGTTGGTGGCCGTGGACGTCATCCAAGTCGTCCCGTTCCAGGCGTTGGACAGGACGACGCAGACGTATGCCACGCCTCGCACGTCAAGCGTCTGTGTGCTCGAGAGAGCGCGCGACGGCGAGTCCTTGGTATAGGCGCCCAGCAGAGTCCAGTTGACGAGATTCGACGACGCCAGGCCCCAGTTCAGGTAGACGGACGTCACGCCAAGGCCGGGCACGACCTCTCCAGTCACGCCGACAGACCGACCCGCAGCGCGACTCTGGCTGATGGTGGCGAAGCTTGCCGGCCCGTATGTCGTCGCCGACCTCGTTTCCGTCGGGTCTGACATCCGGTCGCTGTCGCTGACGGCGTAAAGCGCGAACACCAGCGCCTCGCCGCACGGAACCTGGTCTGTCAACGCATGGCCGCTGCCGATGGACGCTCCCGACGAGATCAACACCCCGGCGCCAAGGTGTTCGGCGTCCGGGCCCCACTTCGCGTAGATGTCGGCGGTGCTGCCATCGGTGCCGTACGAGACGAGGTTCCAGTCAAACGCCACCGTTCCGTCCAGACTCGGCGTCACCGCCACGAACGTCAGGTTCGGCGGCTCGTCCACGGCCTCGGTCGTCGTCACCGTCGTCGACAGCGCCGTCACGCCGGCCTGAGCATTCGAGACGACGACGTCCAGCTGATATTCCGTCAGCGCCTGGAGACCGTCCACGACCCCCACCCAATCCGTCTCGTTTTGCCAGCCGGAGGCAACCTGGCGGTAGCTCTTCGCCGCGCCGGCCGGAACACAGGAGACATGGACGGTGCAGTCGCTCGCCGCGTTGCCGCGGTATTCGAGGTAGCCTGTCAGGCCGACGTAGCTGCCCGACACCGTGCCGACCGACACCGTCGCCTCCGGCTCGACCGGACGCGGCAAGGTGCGGAACTCGACTTCGCGGAACTGATAGTAATCGAATTTGTCAAAGCACACGTAGCGCGGATGCCGCACGGGGACAACGACAGGATACTCCGCGTACAGTCCTTCGGAGCGCGAGGCATAGAAATCCAGCTCCTGAAGGCGTAGGAACTCAGTCCATGGGACATCCGGTTCCTTCTCCGCGTAATGGAGTGAACGCGCCACGATCCCGGAGTAGTCCGTCACTTCTCCCATATCGCCTTCCTGGTCGGATACGCGCAGACGCGCAGACATCAGGCGAAAAAGCCAGGTGGCGTCGTTGCGCGCCCAGACGCGGAAACCGACGATCTCGACGTCGGGATTGTCGGTCTTGAACACGATGCGCTGGGTTCCAGACACCTCGGCATGTGAGCCTATAATGGAGTCGTAGGTCACAAAAGCGCCCGTCCCGATTCCGGCCGGATAGTACGCATCTGGATAGTATGGACTCGTCCCGGTTGCAAAGGCCACGCTCGTGTGTGCCGCAATCATGCGTTCACCGTCCACCGCAAAGGCCCGCGCATGCCAGCGCCCCTGCACCAGGTTCGTGACTGCAACCGACCAGGCGTCTCCCTGCGAATACGAGTCCGCGGACTCGAACATCAGGGTATTCGCGTCCGCGGCCCAGGCGCCATAGTCGTACTCGTGCTCGGTCGGCGAGACCATCACGCGGATCTTCGGAGTGGTCGCATATGGCCAGTAGGCAATGGTTCCTGAAAACTCAATGGACGACGGCTCCGACCCGCCAATGGCGTTGGACGGCAGCGTGTGGACGGGGTTCTGATGAACCTGCGCATCCTCGCTGAAGAACATGAAATGGTAGTTGAGCTCCTCGTTGCCGCGCGGCGCGTAGCAATAGTAGCGGAAAGCCTGGCTGGAGGCGGACTGGAACATGTTGGTGTAGGCCGTTCCGCTGGCGACGATGTCCGTGCCGGTGTTGAGCAGAAAGGTTGCGTTCGCAATGCCGTTAGTGGCGACATCTTCCTTGTCGTTCGTTCCATACCATGCGTAGTTCTTCGACCTCGCAGCCCAGCCTGAACGGGCGAGCAGGCCAATCGCGTTGACCACCATCGGACGCCCGACATCATAGACGGCGTAGCCGGAAACAGTCCATATTCCCGTCGTGTCGCACTTCGTTCCTCCGTCAAACCCATTCCAAATGTAGTAGTAGTGGGCCCCTTCCGGCAAGTAGATGCGTCCACGCAAGCGCGCACCCTGGTAGTCATCGGCGAAGGTCGTCGCCGCGAGCATTGCGCCAGCCGCCAGTGCCTTGACCGCGGCAGATTTTACTACTTGGGTGTTCATGGTGTTTTCCTCGTTGTTGGTTTCAGAATTGGCAGTTATCGCCTCAAATCCCTGGGGACTGTCCCCATCGGTTTGGGGACTGTCCCCGTTGGTTTCGTGGTTCGTGGGGTCTGCGCCAAAACTCAAACACTCTTCACTCAAACCCTCAAACACTTCCAAAGAACCCTCTGTGTCCTTTGTGCTCTTTGCGTTAAAAACAACCTCCGCTTCTTCTGCCGCGGGCTCCGCCGCAGCGAACGGCGATGGGGCGAGGCCGGTGACAACCGCCGCTGCGTAGAGGAGCGAGGCCCCGGCGAGAATAACGCCCAGCGCAATGGCGGGGGCGCGGCCCAGGAGCTTGCCGAGCCGCCGCGCCAAAAGCTTGCGGGCGTAATAGAACCGATTCTTCACCGAAATCTCGCTAATGCCGAGCAAGCGTGCGATTTCCCCGAAGGAGGCGGACTCAAAACAGCGCAAGACGATTATCCGCCGCGTCTTGTCCGGCAGCGCCTCTATCACCTTGCGGATCACTTCGGAATCGGAATTGGAGAGTATCTCCTCGTCGGTGGAGTTGTCTTGCCGGCGGATTTCGCTGATAAGCTCAAGCTCGTCCTGCGAGAGATAAGACACAGCTTTCACCGACTTGCCACGCCCGGCCTTGCCGTGGATGTTGCGAAGGATGCCACGCAGCCACGGCAGCAGCTCGCCTTTCGCAGGGTCGAACCGCTCGCGGCCGAAGAGATACGCCTCAAAGGTCTGGAGCACCAGCTCATCGGCGGCATGGGAGTCGCCGGAGGAGAGCGCAAGCGCCTCCAGCATCAGTGTATCACGGTACCGGTCGAGAAGAAGCGCCGCCTCCCGCTCGATGTCGCCGTGAATGTCTTTGATAATACCCATCTAAAAGCATATTACCACCTCAAGGGAAAATAGTGTGAAAATTTTTCATCCCCTACTTGGACAGGTCGCGGCGGAGGAAGGCAAAGCGGGCGAGGGCGAGAATCGCGACGCCGACCAGGTAGAAGCCGGCGAGCGAAGCCATGCTGAAGCCCATCTTGCCGTCGAAAGCCTTGGCGATGACCGGCAGCACCGTCGACGAGAGCGAGCCGAAGAGGAACGCGATGCACATCATGATGCCGACGCCGGAGGCGTGGTAACGCGGATTCACCACGTCGAAGAAGCTCGCCATGAAGTTCGAGTCGTAGACGCCGCGGAAGATGCCGAAGCCGAACATCGCCGCGCAGCAGAGCGCGAAGGACGGGGTGAGCGACATCCAGACGATAAACGGAATCGCCAGTCCCAGCCCCGCGACGCCGAGGTCGAGCCGGATGCCGGGACGGGACTTCACCAGCCGGTCGCCGATGCGGCTGCCGACGAGGACGCCGATCACCGCGCCCACGTAGTGCCAGACCACGGCGTGGAGACCGGCCCAGCGCTGGAGGAACGGGCACGAGTCGAGGAACTGCGACTGCAGGTGGGACGGCATCCAGTTCTTGAAGCCGATGTCCACGTAGATCATCATCGCAAGTCCGAGCGTCACGCAGATCGCGGTCGGTTTGGAGACGACGGCCTTCAGCGCCTCGGCGATCGACGGCTTGTCCACCGCCCCCGAGGGCGCGGCGGCGGGCTTGGTGTCGCGCAGGGTGAAGATCATCAGCGCCGCCCAGACGAGGCCAATGCCGCCGAAGATCCAGAACGGCGTGCGCCAGCTCTCGCCGCCCTTTCCGGCGAGGAAGCCGGCCAGGCTGCCGCAGCCGATGATGCCGATGTAGAGGCCGAGCTGCAGGATCGAGATCGCCGTCGCGCGCGACTCCTTGTGGAGCTGCGAGATGAGCGAGGTGGCGGAAGGATAGTAGAACGTCTGGCCGAAGCCGTTGAGGACGCCGTAGGTGACGATGAGGAGTCCGACCGAGGCGACAAATCCGGAGAGAAAGATGCCGAGGCAGAAGATCGCCACGCCCGACACCACCATCCACTTGCGGCTGAAGAGGTCGGCGGTCAGCCCCGCGAACGGCACGCAGATGCCGTACATCATCGCGAACACCGTGCCCACCACGCCGATCGCCACCTTGTCCACGCCGATCGAGGCGCAGATCGCGGGAACCGACGGCCCGAAGAGCTGCCGCGTGCCCTGCTGGAGGAAAAAGGCAACCCACAGAAGCGCGAGCGCCCGCCATTTGTAGTCGATGTTTTTCATTTGCGTTTTCTCCTTAAGTCCCTGACGACTCTCCCTGAACGAGCGCGACTCGCTCGAAGAACATCTTCCTGAGCAGCGGCAGACGGCGCTCCTGACGCTCGAGCGCCCACATCGCAAAGCGCCACTTCTCCGTGAAGCGGTAGGCCGGCGGCACCGGCGGCGAGAACGACTCGAAGCCGTCGCGCATCACCGAGAGCTGCCACGCCATCGCGCGGGTGCGGAACTCGAATCCGCTCATGAAGCGCTCCGCGAGATCGGCCATCGGCACCGTGTGGTGGCGGCAGAAGTCCTTCAGCGCGTGCGCGAAGTGGGTGAAGTAGAACGAGGCGAAGGCGTTCACGTTCTGGTCGGTGAAGGAGAGGTCCGGCCAGCCGAAACTGCCGCGGATGGAGCAGGTCGCCACCTTCTTCGGCACCACCTGTTCCTTGATGATGTCGTACTCGAACTCGTAGATCTCCTTGCCGACGCCATAGAGCGGGCTCTCGGTCTTGGGGTCGAACTTCTTCATCGCCATGTTCTGCGCGGCGGCGTCGCCCATCAGCGCGGCGAGACCCAGCACCACGTCCTCGACCTCGACCGAGGAGTCCTCGCCGCTCCGGAACCAGTTGGCGGGGATCGACTCGATCGGCTCGCCCTCGCAGCGCATGCGGATGTAGAAGTCGGACGGCGCGGAGCGGGTGGAGGGGCGGCGGCGGAGCACCCGGTAGTAGGCGCTCATCGACACGCCCATCGCGCGCAGCGCGCCGATGCGCGCAAGCATGTACTCGGCGTAGCCGCGGCGGCGCGAGGAGAGCCCCTTCTCGATGAGGCTCGTCGCCAGCGGGCGCATGTTCGTCTTGTACACGACCTCGCGGGTGCGCCCGCGGCCGACCGGCACCGAGTCGTCCTCGCGGAGCTCGTAGATGTTCGCGTACTCCACCAGCTCGTCCTTGGAGAGGAGACCGCGCAGGTTGGAGAGCAGCACCTCGCTGCGGACGTCGGCGCCGGGGTGCATCACCGGCCGGCCGCCGACGAACGTCGCTCCCGGCAGCGCGGTGCGGCGGTCGTCGAAGGACGGAGTGGATCCGTCGCCGACGACGGAGTAGACCTCGCCGGTCACGTACATGTAGAGCTTCTCGACGAAGACGGGCGATGACTCGTCGGCGAACTCCGGCGTGGTCAGCAGCGACTCGTAGAGCGCCGCGGCGTCGCGCGCCTTCTGGATGACGCCGAGCTGGCCGAGCCGGCCGAGCGCGACGGCCTCCATCAGCTTCTCGAGCTCGGGGACGATCCGCTCCACGCCGACGCCGCGCCCGAGGCCGAAGAACTCGATCTCGTGGTGGCCGCGGTACTTGGGCATCCGCGCGAAGGAGACGGTGTTGCCCTCGAAGATGCTTACGATCTCCCGCAGCCCCGCCACGAAGTCGGCGGGCGCGGTCTCGGCGAGCGCCACCAGGCGCATGAACTCGGGGTAGGTCAGGAAGTGGACGCCGCGCGAGGAATGGTAGTAGCGCGTCTTGGAGGAGATGCGCTTGCGCGACGCAGCGAGCTGGGTGAGCATCTCCTTCTCGGTCCACACCAGCGGCTTCACCCGCCACTCCTGCCCGAGGCGCCGGTAGTGGTCGAGCGCCGACTCGTTGCGGTCGAGCATCACCACGCCGCCGAGCCCGAGCCCCGCGGCGTCCACGAGCCAGCGGTCGAGCGAGACGAGCTCCGGCGTTGGCACGTCGCGCTGCGAAACCTCGAGCCTTCCGTCGACGATGTTGGCGCAGAGGATGGCGCTGGTCATGACGTCGCTGCGGCGAGAGACCGGCAGCGAAGAGAGCTTCCAGAACCTGCCGTCCAGGAGCGGCATTGCCGCCACCGCGTGGTTGCCGGTGGTGACGGTCATCACCTTGCCGCGCCCCCGACGCCGCAGCCAGCGCCTGTCCACCACCAGCACGCTCGGACGCTCGGCGAGGCGCGCGGAAACGCCGCGCTCGAAGACGAAGGTGTCGTCGCCCAGATTATACGCCTCGAACACCCGCTCGCGCCCCATCGAAACCGTCTTCACCTGCCCGGCGAGCCTGGTGCCCGTCGACTTCACTTTCTTGAGCAGCTGGCGGATGGCGTTCATTTGTGGTGATGGTGGTGGTGCCCTTCCTCGGCGATAAGGTCCTCGGCCAGCGCGCCGGTGGCGTCGAGGTTGGCTTCGTCCGCCGCCGCGAGCAGCCGCTCCAGCGCCGGCAGGACGAACTTGCCGAACTGCGGCTGGCCGACCGAGGCGAGACGGCCAAACGCGCCCAGGCACTGCACGAGCCGCTGAACCGCCGCGAACGGCAGGACGTCGGCGATGTCCGCGCGGCCGGATACCTGCGCGTACTTGAGCGCCAGCGCCTCGCGCTCGCGCTCGGAGATGTCGACGTAGGGATCGTAGACGAACGACGCGAGATCGTAGGCCGCGGGACCAAGCCGCATCCCCTGGAAATCGATGAAGCACGGCTCGTCGCCCTTCCAGAGCACGTTTGAGGACTGGAAGTCGCGGTGGACAAGCGCCTTCGGCTCGTGCTCAAGCCGGTCAGCGACCGCCTTCAGCTCCGTCTCCACCGCCGCCGGCATTTCGCGGCGGAACCGCGTCCCAAGGCAGTGCTCGGCAAAGAGTCCACGCTCCCACGCCCAGGTCTCGAGACCGAACGCCTCCATGAGCTTCGGCAGACCCTCTGCGGCGGAATCGGCCCAGCGCGCGCCGAGCGCATTGAACTTCGCGAGCTCCTCGACGACGCGCACGCGGTCGGCAAGCGACATCTTGCGTTCCTCGCCGCCCCACTCCATCGCCAGCGCCTTGAGGTCGGGCCGGTCAGCAAGAACCGCCGGCACCGGAATGCCGCGCTCCTTCAGCCAGCGAGCCTGGGGCACGTAGAGCGCGTTCTCGGCGCGCTTGGCGTCGTCGTAGACGATGGCAATCCTGTCGCCACGGTGGAAGAAGGCGCGGTCGCTGCCGCGCGCGCCGAGGAACTCGACCGCGCCGTCGCCGTCGCCAACCGTCGCCTTGAGCTGCGGAATGTCGGCGAAGGCGTTGTCGTCCTCATGGCGGTTGACGTCAAGGTAGCTGTCGATCGACCCGGCGTCGGTCCATAGCATCCCCTTCGGCGAAACCGCCTTCACGAACCAGCCGTCACCCATCGCGCGCTCGTAGGCGGTGATGATGGACGAAAAGCCGGTCGGCTCGACGTAGTCGAGGATCTTCGCCGACAAGAGAGCAAAGCCGCAGTAGGTGAAGGTGCCGGGGAATCCGGCGTCATCGCTGCTCCAGTTGGTGACGAATCCGCTATGAGGCTCCACTTCGATCGTGCGCGGACCCGTCTCAGCCGTAAGCGCGAAGGCGACGGCGCCCGTCCCGTCCGCGCCCTTGACGCCCAGCGCGCCTTCGCCGAAGCCGTCGAAACCCTCGAGGACGATGTCACCGTTGACGAGATAGAAGTCATCGCCGCCGATCCATTCGCGCAGCGGGTTAAGGACGCCGCCGGTGCCGAGGATCTCCGGCTCGAAGGCAGCGCGGCAGCCGTTTGCCGCGCACCACGCCTCGACCTGTTCGTGCAGGTGGTGGCAGTTGACGACGATTTCCTCGACGCCCAGCGAGCGCAGCTTGGAGACGATGCGCGCGAGCATCGGCTCGCCCCAGACCGGCAGGAGCGGCTTGGGCACGGCGCACGTAAACGGCCTCAGCCGCGTGCCGAAGCCAGCCGCAAGGACGATGGCCTTCCTCACCTTCCTGTCGTTGAAATCTCGCATGAATGTGTATTATACCAAAAATGGCGTGGCGCGGCGGCGCTGGGAGAAATGCGCCAGCGCTGAAGGCGTCATCCAGCTAAAAATTCTCTGCGTCCTATGCGTTCTTTGCGGCTAACAAAACTGCCGCGCGAGTTGCCGCGGACAAAGCCACGACACAGAAACTCTAGTTTTTTCTTTCCAGGACGACAAGAGTCTCGAAGCGGGCGGTGCGCGGGAACATCTCGAACCGGCGGACCGAGGCGACGGAGTAGGCGCCCGCAAGCCCCTTCAGGTCGCGAATCAGCGTCGCCGGATCGCAGGAGACGTAGATAACCCGCGGCGCGCGCGAATGGGCGAGCCACTTCACTACGCTGTGCTCCAGCCCGCCCCGCGGCGGATCGACGATCACCGTCGTCCGCTCGCCGGCCTTGAGGCGCCGCACGGCCCGGCCCACCTGGTCGGCGAAGAAGTCGGCCTGGACCTTGTGGATCGCCGCGTTGCGCTTCGCGAAGGCGACGGCCTGGCGGCCGGACTCGACGCCGACGAGCTTGGGCGGACGGCAGAGGATGCCGAAGACGCCGACGCCGCAGTAGAGGTCCATAAGCTCCGGCGCCGTGTTCGCGCCGCGGCGGTATTCGTCGACCACCGCCTGCGCGAGCAGCTCCGAGACCGCAGGGTTCACCTGGTAGAAGCCGTCCGCCGGCACCTCGAAGTCGATTCCCAGCGTAGTTTCCTTGAGGACGAGGTCGGCGGGAGCGTCGCCCACCCACCACTTGACGCCGCTCTTGCGCGTCCACCTGACGGTGACGTTGCCCTGGCGCTCGACCGACTTGCGCACCGCCTCGGAGCCCTGGGTGAGGAGCCGCATCACGCCGCGGCGGATATCGGGAAGCGCCGCGCCGATCGCCGGCACCACGAGCGGATCCGACTCGACGTCGACGATTTCATGCCCGGGCTCGGCGCGATAGCCGATCGACCACTTGCCGCGCTGGCGCGCGAAATGGTAGACCGCCTTGTTGCGGTAGGCGAGCTGGGGACCTCCCTCGACGGTTCCGATCGACGGCACGGGAATCCGCGCACGCTCGAAGAACTCGGCGAGCTGGCGGTCCTTGGCCGCCTTCTCCCCGGCGGCGGAGAGTCCGGCGTAGACCATGCCGGGCACGGTCGCGCCGACGTCGACCCGCTCCGGACTCGGCTCGACCACCTCGACGAGCCGCGCCCGCACGAAGCGAGGCTTCTCCTCGAAGATCTCGGCCTTGACCTGCTCGCCCTCCCACGCGCCGGGGACGAAGACCACCCGCCCGTCGCCGAGGCGTCCGAGGCCGTCCCCGCCATAGACGTTCTTCGCGATGTAGACCGTGGAAGTCATCTCGCCTCCCCGCTACTTGCGGACGAACCTGGCCACGAAGCCGCCGCCGCGGCCGAGGCCGATGTCGAGCTGGTCGCCGGCCTTGACGGACTTGGTCTCGTGGACGTACTTGGTGGGCGCGGCGTCGCCCTCTGGCGTGTCGCGGAAGATCTCGGCCTCCCATTCGCCGCCATCGAGGAACGCGGCGGTGTCGAGCTTGAACTCGCGCGCGTCGCGGTTGGAGATCGCCGCCGCATACCACGCGCCGTCCTTGGCGCGGCGCGCGACCGCCGCGAAGGAGTCAGGGTCGCCGGCGAGCCCGCGGGAGTCGGCCCACACGACCGGAGTCGCCGCCATGAACTTGAAGCACTCCAGGTTGGCCTCGTACTTGGTGGGCGCGTCGCAGAGCATCTGGAGCGGCGCCTCGTAGAGCGCCATCATCGCCATCTGGCGGCAGCGGGTGCCGGCCGAGCCGGGCTGCGCGTCCTTCGGGCCTTCGCGTCCGCCGAGGTAGCCGTCGACCGGGTAGTTGTCCATCGCGCCGGGCGTGTAGTCCATCGGGCCGGCGGTCATGCGCAGGTACACCGCGCGCACGTCGCTGTCCATCATTCCTGTGAGGTCCTTCGCGCCCCACTTAGTGTTCTCCAGTCCGTGGATGCCCTCGAAGTTGATTACGTTGGGGTACGCCCTGCTCATGCCGGTCGGACGGTGCGCGCCGTGGTAGTCGACGAGCATGCGATGCTTGCGGCAGCTCTCCGCGAACTTCCAGAGGAAGCGCTCGACCTCGGCGTCGCCGCGGTCCATGAAGTCCACCTTGAAACCCTTTGCGCCGAGCTTCGCGAAGTGCTCGGCCACGCGGTCCTCCTCGCCAAAGACCTGCGCCCACGCCATCCAGAGGATGATCCCCACGCCGCGCTCATTGGCGTACTTGATGAGATGCTCGACGTCGACCGAGGGATGGAACTTCCAGATGTTGAGGTGCTCGGACCAGCCCTCGTCGAAGATCACGTACTCGACGCCGTGCTGCTGCGCGAAGTCGATGAAGCGCTCGTAGGTCTTGGTGTTGACGCCATCGTTCTCGGGGATGCGCTTGTTGTCGAAGCAGTTCCACCAGTCCCAGGCGACCTTGCCCGGCTTCACCCACTTGAAGTCGTCGCCCTCGACCTGCGGACGGGCGAGCGCGTTCACCAGGTCGGCGCCGACAAACGCCGCCGGCGCGTCGGCGAGCACGAAGCCGCGCCACGGGAAGGTGCGCGTCCCCTCGGTCTCGACGAGATAGTCCTCAAAGCCGGTCAGACGGATCCAGCGGCCGCCGGTCTCCACGACTTGTTCGCCCCAGCCGCCGATGCGCTGTCTGGACTTCGGCCAGCGGCTGAAGGTGGAACTAAACTCGACCGGGCCATCGCCCTTCTCCGCGCGGGCAAGGTTCAGGATCGGGTAGTCGAAGACGTCCGACTCCACCACCGCCACGTACTTGCCGCCGAGTGTGTACGCGAAGGGAAGATACGCGAACTTGTTGGTGCCGGTGCATGCTTCGCCGGCGACGACGGCCTGCGGAATCACCTCCTCGCAGCCAGAGTACGAGGTGGTTGAGAACCAGCAGCGCGCCGCGGGATCGGGGATCACCAGCGGAGCGGACTCCCAGACGACGCGGATGCGCCCCTTGATCTTCGTCTCGAAGCGGTAGGCGACGCCGTCGTTGCGGGCGACGAGACGCACGCCCCAGTCGCCGTAGTCGGCGTAGAGCGTGTTTGCCGTCAGGTCAATCGAGGACTTCTTGTAGACCGGGGTATCAGCCGTGCCGGAAAGCTTGCCGCGGACGAAGCCGTGGAACTTCGCGCCGGCGCCGAGGACACGGCCGTCGAGCTTGAGCGCGATTTCGCCAGGACCGGCCACCATCACACCGTCGCGGAAGACGACGCACTTGGCGTCGACGGAGCTGAAGGCGATTTCGTTGCGGCCGTCGGGAGACTTGACCGACGCCAGGGTGATGCATTCGCGGCAGCAGCCCGCGAGCAGCGAGGCGGCGATGGCGGCGAAGAAGAGTTTCTTCATTTGATTTTCCTTTCTTGCTTTAGATCTCAGACGACAACGTTGTCGATGAGCCGGGTCTTGCCGGCGTAGGCGGCGGCGAGCACGCAGCAGCCCTTGGCGATGCGGCGGCGCGGCTCGAGCGTCTTCGCGTCCACGCACTCGACATAGTCCACCTTCAGCCCCGCCCTGGCAATCGCCTTCGCCGCGGCGGCGACGGTCTTAATGCGGCCTGCCTTGACCTCACGCAGCGTGCGGGAGATTGCGAGCGCGCGGGCGCGCTCGTCGGCGGAGAGGTAGGTGTTGCGGCTCGAGCGGGCGAGGCCGCTAGGCTCGCGCACGATCGGCGCGACCACGATCTCGATGCCGAAGTTGAGGTCGCGCACCATCCGCTTGATGACCTGCGCCTGCTGGTAGTCCTTCTGGCCGAACACGGCGAAGTCGGGCGAGACGAGGTTGAAGAGCTTGGCGACAACGGTGCAGACGCCGCGGAAGTGGCCGGGGCGCCGCGCGCCGCAGAGGCCCTGCGAAAGGCGCTCCTCCACGACGTAGGTGGAGTGGGCGTCAAGGTACATGTTCGCCGGGGTCGGGAAGAACACCGCGGTCGCGCCGGCGGCGCGGCACTTCGCTAGGTCGGCCTTCTCGTCGCGCGGATAGGCGGCGTAGTCCTCGTTGGGACCGAACTGGACCGGGTTCACGAACACGCTCACCACGATCTCGTCCGCTCCCTTGGCCTTCGCCTTCGCAATCAGCGAGAGGTGGCCTTCGTGGAGATAGCCCATCGTCGGCACCAGCGCGATCTTCGCGCCCGCGCGCCGCCTTGCCTTCGCCCACTTCTGCATCCCTGCCGGGTTCCGGAAGATTTTCATTTCCTTTTGTGCTTTCCCTTCTTGGTTCATTGACTGAATTATACCTAAAACTGCGTCTCCATGTCAATGCAACGTACTTAGTCGACAAGGAGCCTTTCAATCTCGCCCACGATCCGGCGGGCGACCGCCTGCTTCGACATCAGCGGCAGGCGGACGGAGGAGCCGTCGGCGCGGACGAACGCGACCCGGTTCGAGTCCGAGCCGAAGCCGCTGCCCTTTTCGGCGACGTCGTTCGCCACCGTGAACGCAAGACGCTTCTCGCGGCACTTGCGCGCCGCCTCGGCGATTGGCGAGCCGGTCTCGGCGGCAAAGCCCACCAGCACCGCGTCCTTCCGCCCCGCCCGCCGCAGCCGTGCGCCGATGGACTTGAGGACATCCGGATTGCGCACGAGCTCCAGGGTGCCGGACATCTCGCGCTTCTTGAGCTTCTTCGCGGCGCGGCGGCGCGGACGCCAGTCGGCAACCGCGGCGACGCCCACGAACGCGAGCGGCGCGGAGCGCGGAGCGGAATCGACAGCAGCGGTCGCCGCGGCGAGCATCTCGCGGGCAGACACCACGTCCACGCGCTTGACTCCGCGCGGCGTCTTCAGCGCAACGGGCCCCGCCACCAGCACCACCTCGTGCCCGCGCCGTGCGGCCTCGGCGGCGACGGCGAAGCCCATCTTGCCAGTGGAGGGGTTGGAAAGGAACCTCACTGGGTCGATGTGCTCGCGGGTGGGACCGGCGGTCACCACCACTCTCATGCGAGATACGCTCATTTAAGCCCCCTTGCGTCGCGGATCTCGCTCCAGGCGGCGTTGACCCGCGCCATCTTCGCGTCTGCCGCGGCAACCGCCGCGTCGTCGGCACCCGCGGCGCGGAGCGCGTCCGGGTGGTGCTTCTTGGCGAGCTCGCGGTAGGCGGCGCGCACCACCTCGTTCTCGGCTTCCGGGGCGACGCCGAGCTCGGCGTAGGCCTTGAGTAGCGTGTCGTCGTCGACCGGGAACGGCGAGGCGCGGCCGGGCGCGGGTCCGCGGCGGCCGGCGAACCAGCGGCGCTCCACCCAGTCGCCGGCGAGGGCGCCGACGATGGCGCCGACCCAGCTCCCGCGGGCGCCGCCCGCGATCGATCCGATGACGAACCCCTTCCAGCCCACGGCTCAGCCGTCCTTGCGCCGGCCAAAGAGGTAGATCTTGCTTTCGCAGCCGGTGGCGAGGCGCTTGATGTTCGACCGGTGCTTCCAGATGACGAAGAGCGAAACCAGGGTGACGAGCACGCACTGCGGCAGATCCGCCGCGCCGCGCACGCCGAGGACTGGGAACCAGACCATGACCGCGAGGAAGGCGGCCGCCAGGCAGCTGCCGAGCGAGATGTAGTGGGCAATCGCGAAGACAAGCGCGAAGAGCGCGAACGCGCAGCCGACGAGCGCTGGCGCGAGGCCGAGCAGCATGCCGAACGCCGTCGCGACGCCCTTGCCGCCCTTGAACTTCATGTAGGGCGTGAGCATGTGGCCGACGACGCAGGCGACGCCGACCCAGAGCGCGGCCTCGGGCAGGAAGCGCCGCGCCGCCAGGGTCGGGAGGAGGCCCTTGAGTACGTCGCACGCGAAGGCGACGAGCCCCCACTTCTTGCCGACGGTGCGGAACACGTTCGTCGCCCCGATGTTCTTCGAGCCGACGGTGCGCACGTCCACGCCGCGCATCCTGCCGATGAGGTACCCGAACGGTATCCCGCCGACGAGATACGCGCCGAGGATCCACGCCGCCCACACGATCGTCTTTTCGTCCATGGCCGTATTATACCAAAAACCGCCTCGCTATTTCGCCGCGTCGTAGTGGCGGGCGATGGCCTCGTAGCCCTCGATCATCGCCGGCGGGAGCTTGCCGTAGAGCTTGTAGTAGTCGCAGACGACCGGCAGGCAGCGCGTCTTCCACTTGGCGATGGTGTTGAGCGCGATCGACTTGAGCTGGTGGTGGGCGAAGGGATTGGCGAAGCGCTCGAGGACGGAGTTGGCGTACTCGGTCTTTTCGGCGTCGGGCAGATTGACGGTCGGGTAGATCTCGTCGAAGACTACCTTGCGGACGAACTGGTTGAACTCCGGGTCGGCGATGCACTGGGCGACCTCGGTGAAGCCCTTCTCGAGCCCGCGGTAGACCATCGTGGTGTGCGTCGCGTTGAGGAAGCGCACCTTGCGGGTGCGGTAGGGCTGCATGTCGGGCGTGTAGACGACGTTGACGCCGGCCGCCTTGAGCGGCAGCTCCTTCTCGAGGTCGAAGCCGGCCGGGGTCTCGACGACGAAGAAGTGGAACGGCTCGCCGCAGACGAGCACCTCGTCCTTCTCGCCGAGCCGCTCGGCGTAGCGCGCGGCGGACTCGGGGTCGGGACGGCCGGCGACTATGCGGTCGACCAGGGTCGAGCAGAATACGCACTCCTTCTCGATGTACTTCTGGAGCGCGGCGTCCGGCGCGTCGGCGAGGTGCTGGAGGACGCACTTCCTGAGGTTGTCGCCGTTGTGCTCGATGAGCTCGCAGGGAATGAAGACGAGGCCGGGGAGCTTCGCGGCGAAGCGCGCGCGCAGGAGCCGCAGCACCTTGGCGGGGAAAGTGTCCGCGCCCTTTACGTACTGGATGCCCGCCTCGGTCGTGTTCGAGACGACGAAACGGAGCGACGGGATCGCGGCGTACTGCTCGAGGTTGGCGGCGATGTCCACGCCCTTCACGGACGAGATCTCCTCGATCTCCTCGACGGTCTTGCCGCCGATGACGCCGCGCAGGCAGGTGTGGTACCTGCCGCCGCGCTCGTTGAGGATCTTCGACGGCGGCGAGAGCTCCTCGCCGATCGGCTGGATGATCTGCACCTGGCCGTTGAAGCCGGCCTTGTCGTTCATCTTCTGGACCATCCAGTCGATGAAGCACCGAAGGAAGTTGCCTTCCCCGAACTGGAGTATCTTGGTTTCCATATTGCGTTCTCCTTTGGAATTACTTGAGTTTGATCTCGATGGGCACGAAAAGATCGGGGTTCTTCGCGCGGCGCACGATCTTGTCCGCATACTCGTCGGAGTAGTAGCGGTCGGTGTCGGTGCGGTCGCGGCGACCGTTGTAGCGCTGCAGGGCCTTGAGCCAGCCGTCGAAGAAGCCATTTGGTCGCGCCGACGCCGGCTTGGCGGAGGCAGAGAAGCCCTTGCGCGAAAGATACCTGATCGCGGCGCGCACATTCGCCTCGGCCGTGCCCTCGTTGCGCTTCGATGGCTTCTTGAGGCCGACCAAAGTCTTCTCCTCTCCCCAGTCGCCGGGCACGTTGACCTGGAGCGGGTCGACCGCCCACGCCGCCTTGGAGCGCGGGCCGTTGCCGCCCGACTCCTCGATCATGTGCGCCTTGACGATCGCCGGGGTCAAGTCCTCGATCTTCGCCGCCTGCTCCGCCGTGCCGCCGCATGCCTTCGCCTTGTCGGCGTTGAACTCCTTCACCAGCCTCACGATGAGCTCGTCATGTACCTGATAGCGCGAGTCCTCGAAGCCGCGGAAGACCGGCACCTCCGACGCGCCGGGAGCTGTCACCGGCGGACGCGGATGGAACCTGTCCGGGAAGTGCTTGCGGAACCAGTTTTCGATTGCCGAGACCGTCTTCATCTCCTCGTCGGTCACGAAGCGGCGGTCGATGTAGACCTGGCCGAAGTCGTTGAAGTCGATGTGGTTGACCCCGAACAGCGGGGCAAAGCCGGCGACATCGACTATATGGCGCTCGCCGAAGCTTGCCGGAACCTCGGCGATGCCATTCTTGCGCAGCTCCTCGGCGTGCTTCGCCTCGCGCTCGGCGGCGCGGTGGCTGATGGCAATGGACTCGACGATATGGGGAATAAGATCGGAAATGTCGACCCCCTGCAGCGAAAGATGGTGGCCGAGTGCAGCGGTCGCCGCCGCCGCGGCCGCAGCCGACTTCGGCTCGGCCTTGTGCATCGTCCCTTCGTCATTGGCGTCGCCGAGCGCCGAGAAACCGGCGGCCGCTACCACAAGCAGGAGAATATTACGGGTATTCATAGCTTACTCGATTGTGATGGTTCGACGATCGCCGGAACCGTCGGGGACGGCGATGGTGACGCGGCGGGCGGAGGCGGGAATGAGCGAGCCGGCGCGGTCCGGCCACTCGACGGCGATTACCGCGCCCTCGGCAAGGTAGTCCTCCCAGCCGACGGAAAGGACGTCGTCCTCGCCGCGCAGACGGTAGAGGTCCATGTGGACGAGCAGCCGCCCGCCGCCGCGGTGCTCGGAGACGAGGCAGAACGTGGGCGAGATCACCCTGCCGCCCACGCCCATCGCCGCGGCAAGCCCCTGGACGAAGGTGGTCTTGCCCGCGCCGAGATCGCCCTCGAGGCAGACGACGTCACCCGGCCCAAGCTCCGCGGCAAGCCGCCGCGCGACCTCCCAGGTCTCCTCCACCGACGCTACCTCAAACGAGCCCTTCATCCTTCAGTTCCCTGAAGCAGCGTTCGAGGTAGCGCGGCGAAAAAGCCGATGCGTGCGGCATGACGAAGCAGTTGGGGAGGTCTGCGAGCTCCCGCACGTACCCGGGCGACTCGAGGACGGTCGCGGTCGGCTCGCTCTTGCGGACGTCGAGGTATGCCGCGGCGATGCGCCCCGACTTGAGCGCGGCGGCGAGCGCGCGCTCGTCCACCGAATTTCCTCGCCCGACGTTGATCACCACCGCGCGGCGCGGCAGTTTAGCGATGATCTTCGCGGAAAGGAAATTGTCGGTGCCGGTCGTCGACGGGAGCGCCATCACCAGCCAGTCCGCCTTGGCGAGGAAGTCGGCAAAGCGCCGGGACGGAAGCCGCCGCCCACCCGCGAAGAACCCATGGCGGGTGAGGCCCGAGACCTCCACCCCGAGCGAGGAAAGCTTCTCGCCGATCGCGCGGCCCACCCGTCCGTAGCCGAGGATCACCGCCCGGGTGCCGGCGAGCTCTCCGACGACCTCGCTCAGCTCGCTCCGCGGCCAGGCGGAGGACTTGAGCTCGGGACGGAAGAAGCCGCGCGCCCAGCCGAGCGCGAACGCAGCCACCGACTCGGCCATGATCGGCCCGTGAAAGCCGCCGAAGTGAATCTTCACGCCCTCCGGTCCGGTCTCGGGCAGCAGTTCGCGTCCGGCGGCCGGGGTGGCGAGGAGCTCAAGTCGCTTCGCGACGTCGAACCATTCGCGGCGGAAGCTCCAGACGATCGCGTGCGTCGCGCGCGGCAGCTCCCTCAGGAACGCGCGCTCGGAACGGACGCGGACGACACGACTCCCGCGCGGGACGAGCCCCTTCAGGATGCGCATGTCCGCGGCGGAAGCGCGGAAGCACTTCTCCGGCCACTCGAGCCAGACGAGATAGAACCTACTTTTCGTCGAGTGCGCCCTTGTAGAGCACGCGCTTCACCTTGCCGATCGAGGTGCGCACGAGCGGCTCCTTGACGACCTGCACCTTGCGGATGCGCTTGTAGTCGGCCAGCTCGGCGCTCTTCTCCTGCGCCCGCTTGCGGGTGGTCTCCTCGACCTCCGCCCAGTCCGGCAGCGCGCCGCCGTTCTGCGCCTTGAACCACTCCTCGTTCGGATAGACGATCGCCCCCACCTTCTCGCCGGGGTCGCCGCCCTGGGTGTAGCCGACGACGACGATGTCCTGCACCGCCGGGTCCTTGTCGACGACGTTCTCGACTTCCTCCGGGTAGATGTTCTTGCCCTCGCGGTTGACGATGAGCGCCTTCTTGCGGCCGCGGATGGTGATGAGCCCCTCCTCGTCGATCGAGGCGAGGTCGCCGGTGGCGAACCACTCGCCGTCGAACGCCTCCTTGGTGGCCTTCTCGTTGTGGAAATACCCCTTCATCACGATCGGTCCCTTCACCTGCAGCTCGCCGACGCCGCTCTCGTTCTTGTCCGCGAGGCGCACGTCGACGCCCGCGCAGGGCTTGCCGATCGTCCCCACCCGCGCGCAGCTCGAGCCGGTGACGGACACGATCGGCGCGCATTCGGTGAGGCCGTAGCCCTCGACGAAGTTGACGTGGAGCTTCCGGAAACAGTCCAGCACATGGATCGGGCACGGCGCGCCGCCGGTGATCATGAACCGGAGCCGGCCGCCGAGCTTCTTCAGCACCATGTGCATCACCGGGCCGCGCAGGCCGATCGCCATGAGCAGCCGCGCGGCCTTCGACTTCTCGAGCCCGTCCTGGATCTTGTCGTAGAGCTTCTCGCAGAGAAGCGGCACCGCGCAGAGTACGGACGGCTTCAGGAGCTGCATGTCGCGGCCGACGGTACGGAGCGACTCCACGAACTGCATCTCGCAGCCGAGGTACATCGGCCCGAGGAAGTTGGCGGTGAAGCTGAAGGCGTGGAAGAGCGGCAGCACGGTGAGGAACGCGTCGTTCTCGCCGAGGTCGGCGCCGAAGGTCTTGAAGGCGCCGTCGATGTCGCTGTAGAAGTTGGCGTGGGTGAGCATCGCGCCCTTGGGCTTGCCGGTGGTGCCCGAGGTGTAGATGATGGAGGCGACGTCCTCCTCCTTCGCGACGTTGGCGTCGTACCACGCGCCGCCGCCGGAGATGCGGAGCTTCTCGAAGCCGACCACCTTCGCGTTGCCGATCGACTGGCCCTCGTTGATGATGCCGTCGACGCAGACGATGCCGCGGAGCTTCGGCAGCCGCGGCGCGAGGCCCATCATCATCTTGAGGTGGTGGACGTCGGTCGTCACCACGACCGCCTCGGAGTCGGCGAGGATGTATTCGACCTCGGCCTCGTGGAGCTTCGGGTCGAGCGGGACGACCGAGACGCCGGCGCCGGACTGGGCGAGGTAGGACTCGAGCCAGACCGGCGAGTTGCCGAGCACGATCGCCGCGTTCTCCACGCGTGGCTTCAGGTTGAAGCGAGTGCCGTAGCCTTCGGCGATGTCGCGCACCCGCGCGAGGTGCTCGCGCCAGGAGCGGCGGCACCACACCTTGTCCTCGCACCAGACGAGGGCGTTCCGCTCGGGACGCTCCGCGGCGTTTTTCTCCAGCAGTCCTCTGATCGTCATGGCAAAAGCCCTATTCGTGGTTGAAGAGGTCGTTGATCGACTCGTTGAGATGAGTCCTGCGGATCGCCTCGCCGATGAGCGGGGCAACCGAGAGCTGCGTCAGCTTGAACGGCAGCTTCGAGGGGTCGAAGCCTGCCCTAAGCGGAATCGAGTCGGTCACGACGAGCTCGTCGAGCTGCACCTCCTTCATCAGCCGCTCCACGCCCTTCTCGGTGAGCGGGAAGTGGGAGACGAACGCGTGTACCGACTTCGCGCCGTTGTCGCGGCACATCTTCGCCGCGGCGGAGAGCGTGCCGCCGGTCGCGGTCATGTCGTCGATCATGATGACGTCGTGGTCCTTCACGTCGCCGACGACCGAGAACGCGTCCACCGTCTCGCCGCCGGTGCGCTGCTTGGCGACGATCGCCAGCCCGCACTTGAGCTTGCGGCTGTAGCCGTAGGCGGTCTTGGCGCCGCCGGTGTCGGGCGCGACGACGATCGGGTTGGCCCAGTGCTGGTCGCGGATGTACTTGAGGATCACCGGCTCGGCCTTGAGGTGGTCGAGCGGGATGTCGAAGAAGCCCTGGATCTGGTTCGCGTGCAGGTCCATCGCGATGACGCGGTCGGCGCCGGCCTTCTGGAGGAGGTTGGCGATGAGGCGCGCGGTGATCGGGACGCGCGGCTGGTCCTTGCGGTCCTGGCGGGCGTAGCCGTAGTACGGGAGGATCGCGGTGATGCGCGCCGCGGAGCCGCGCTTCAGGGCGTCCATGATGATGAACAGCTCCATGTACGCCTCGTTCGGCGCCGGCGAGCCGGACTGGATCACGAACACGTCGCGTCCGCGCACCGAGTCGATGACCTGGCAGAAGGTCTCGCCGTCGGGGAAATGCTTGATGTCGATCTTGTCGAGCGGATGCCCGAGATAGCTGGCCACCTTCTCCGCCAACGGCAGGTTGGCCGTCCCGGAAAACACCATAAAGTCGTCTTTCTGAATCATACTACTCCTTTCAGGTGTTGTATTATACCAAAAAATCGCCTGTCAAAGGCAAAAAGAAGGCGCGACGGGCGAAAACGCCGCCGCGCCCTGCCAAGTGCAGGCGATCAGGCCGTCAACCGACCTGAGCCGCCCCTTCGTCCAGAATCGTGATCTTGAAGCGGACGTTGACGCCGTGACCGAGGGTAATCTCGGGCTGGTATTCGCCGACTTCCTTGAGCGAGTCGTCGAGCTCGATCTGCGAGCGCTCGAGCTTGATGCCGCGGTTGGCCTCGATCGCCGCGAGGATGTCGGAGATTCCGACCGAGCCGTAGAGGCGCTTGCCGTCCACGGTGTTCGCCGAGACAGTGATCTCGAGCTTGTCGAGCTTCTTCGCGACCTCGAGCGCGGCCTTCTTCTCCTCGGCGGCACGGGCGGCGCGCTCGGCCTCGAGCTTCTTCAGGCGGCGCTTGGCGGCCTCGGTTGCGACCGCCGCGAGCCCCTTCGGGAAGAGGAAGTTGCGGGCATAGCCGGAGGCGACCTTGACGATCTGGCCGGACTTGCCGAGCTTCTTCACGTCGTCCATGAGCATGACTTCGATCTGCATGGTGCGTCTCCCTCCGGATCAGGCCATGAGGCCCATGTTGCGGGCGCGCTTGACGCCCTGGCGGATCTGCCGCTGCTGCTGCGAGGTAACCCCGGTGATGCGAGCGGGCAGGATCTTGCCGTAGTCGGTGATGTAGTACTTCAGCGTCTCGACGTCGTTGACGTCGATCGAGTCGCCCTTGCCGAGCGGCGGACGCTTGCGCGCGGCGAACTCCTCGCCGGCCGAACTGCTGTTCTTCTTGAACGCCATTGTCTTTTTCCTTCTCTGTTTAAGTTTTCAAGGTTGTTTAGAACGGTATCTCGCCGCCATCGTCGTCCGACGCGGACTGCATCGCGTCCATCTGGCGCGGCGACTGCGAACGGTCGGGGCGCGGGAGGAACTTGATGGTCGTCGCGCGGATCTTGAGCTTCTGGTGCCTCACGCCCTCGCGCTCCCAGGTGTCCATCTGGAGCCGGCCCTCGACAAGCACGGGGCTGCCCTTGGCCAGATGCTGGCCGCAGAGCTCCGCGAGCCTGTCCCAGGCGTCTACGTCGACGAACACCGGGAAGTCCAGCACCTGCCCGCTGCGGTCGCGCCGACGCTCGTTGATCGCGACGCCGAGGCGCGCGACCTTCATGCCGCTCGCCCCCGCGGCGCGGACGTCGGGGTCGCGCGTGAGGTTGCCCATGATGATGACTTTGTTGAACGAGGCCATGACTACTCCTGGGCGGTCCTTTCGGCAATGGCCGCGGCCTGGGCCGCCTCGCGGCGGGCCTGGCGCTCGGCGCGCGCGGCGCGCTCGGCGGCGATCTTGGCCTCGCGGCGCTCGTCGACCGCGAGGAACTGCACGCGGAACACCTCCTCGACGAGGCGGTAGCGCGCGACGAGCTCCTTGAGCTTCTGCGGGTCGATCTCGAGACGGACCTTGACGTACACGCCGCTGTCGCGCTTCTTCATCGAGCGCGCGAAGGTGCGCTTGCCGAGCGAGTCCTGCGCCACGACGACGCCGCCGAGGCGGGTGACCTCCGCAAGCGCCTTGGCGAGGTTGGCCTCGAGGACGTCGTCCTTGGCCACGCCGACGAAAATGTAGAGTGCGTCGTACTTCTTCATCACTTCTTCTCCTCCTTCTTGTCGGCGGCAGCCTCTTCCTCCTTGCCCTTCTTGATGACCTCGGGCGCCGCAGCCTCGGCCGGAGCCGCCGCCGCGCCGGCGGCCGGCGTCGCGCCGGGCACCGCGTCAGGAGCCTTCACCACCGCCACCGGCACTTCGCCGCGGGTGGTGACCGTGTACTTGTCGCCAAGGGCGAGGTCGCGCACAAAGAGGGTCTGGTCGAGGTCGAGCGCCGAAACGTCGACGTCGAACTTCTCGGGGATGTCGGCAGGCAGCACGTCGATGTCGACGGTGCGGAGCGTCTGCTCCAGAACGCCGCCGCCGATCTTGACGCCCTTCGCCTCGCCGACGAGGTAGATCGGGACCGTGATGCGGACCTTCTCGCTCAGCGACACCTCGCTGAAGTCCACGTGGATCGGCGTGCCCTTGAGCACGTCGTTCTGCATTTCGCGCAGCAGCGCCGACATCTCCTTGCCGCCCATGTCGAGGGAGACGAGGACCTGCTTGCCGGTACGACCGCGCATAGCCATCATGAAGTCGTGCTCCGGAAGCTTGATGAGCTCCGTGCCGCCCTTCTTCATCTTCATCACGCTGCCGGGAATCATGCCCGTGCGGCGCAAACGTCTGACGGCTCCCGTACCCTGCTCGGTACGCGGCTCCGCCTTGATCTTGATCTGGTTCATTCTTGCCTTTTCTGGTAATTTTCCGCAATACTCTCGCGCACGCGCGCTACACTCTCGCGGCAAAACGGCGCGAAGTATATCAAAAACGCGCGTTAGCCGTCAAGGGGCGCGGGGCTGCCTAAAGGACGCGGGAGATGCGGTCGATCGCCTCAATGACGTTCTCGCGCGAGTTGAAGGCGGAGATGCGGATGAAGCCCTCGCCGGCGTGGCCGAAGCCGGCGCCAGGGGTGGTGACTATGTTTGCCTCGGCGAGCAGGCGGTCGAAGAACTTCCAGCTGTCGCCCTTCACGTCCACCCAGACGTACGGCGAGTCGACGCCGCCGGCTACGTCGTAGCCGGCCTTGGCAAGCGCCTCGGAGACGAGATGCGCGTTCTCGAGGTAGAAGTCGATCTGCGCCTTCGTCTGGGCGAGGCCCTCGGGCGAATAGACCGCCTCGGCGCCCCGCTGGGTGATGTAGCTCGCGCCGTTGAACTTCGTGGTCTGGCGGCGCGTCCACATCGGCTTGAGCGGCACTGCCGCGCCGTCCGCGGCGTAGGCGACGAGCTCGGACGGGACGACGGTGTAGCCGCAGCGCACTCCGGTGAAGCCAGCCGTCTTGGAAAACGAGCGCATCTCCACCGCGCAGGTGCGGGCGCCCCTGCACTCGAAGATCGAGTGCGGCACGCCGGGCGTGCGGATGAACGCCTCGTAGGCGGCGTCGAAGAGGATGAGGCGGCGGCCGGCGTTGGCCCAGTCGACCCACGCCTGCAGCTGCTCCAGGCTCGCGGTGGCACCGGTCGGGTTGTTGGGGTAGCAGAGGTAGACGACGTCCGCGTCGCAGCCGTCGGGCGAAGGCACGAACGAGTTGGCCTTGGTGCAGGGGAGGAGCTGGATGTCGCGGCGACCGGCCATCACGTTGGTATCGACGTAGACCGGGTAGACCGGGTCGCCGACCGCGACCTTGGCATCGGCGGCGAGCAGCTCCTGGAAGTTGCCGCAGTCGCACTTCGCGCCGTCGGAAACGAAGATCTCGTCCGCCTTGACGTCGACGCCGCGGGCGCGGAAGTCGACTTCGGCGATCCTGTCTCGCAGGAAGGCATAGCCCTGCTCGGGTCCGTAGCCGTGGAAGGTCGCGCGCGCGGCCTCGTCGTCCACCGCCCGGTGCATCGCCGCGATCACCGCAGGGGCGAGCGGCTCGGTGACGTCGCCGATGCCGAGGCGGATCACCTTCGCGTCCGGATGATCCTTCTGGTGCGCGGCGACGCGCGCGGCGATCTCCGCGAAGAGGTAGGTGGGCTTGATGCGGGAGTAGTTCTCGTTGACTCTGACCATGGACAGACCTCCTTATTTCTTGCTGTGCTCGCTGTCATCGTCCTCGCCGTCGCCGACGCGAATCCCCAGGTTGCGCGAACTGCGCGGTAGAAAGCCGGGAACAGAGGCGAGCGATACGAACAACAGCGACAGGACCGTCGGCGTGCGCAGCGGGCAGTCGCCGAAGGCGTGAACCGCAACCGCAACCGTGCCTGCAAGAATCGCAAACGCCGGCGCCGGCAGCACGAAGACGATTATCGGTTTCGCCGGCAGCTTGGAGGTCTTGGCAAAACGCACGAGCTGGTAGAGGTACTTCCACGACTTCACCACCGGCACAAGCAGGAATACCGCCGCGCCCACAAGGAGCGCCAGCCCCACGCACCCGTGCTCGGCAAGCGCCTGGATGTAGTCGTTGTGGACGTTCGCGCTGCCAGTGGGCAATACCGGGTACTTGGCAAGGCGCTCCCTCGCGCGCTCGGGCAACTTGGACACGTAGAAGTGCCTGTAGCCCCAGCCGCCGCAGCCGAACACTGGATGGTCACGCCAGATCTGGATCGCGATTGGGACGTTGGCTTCGCGCTTGTTGGTAACGCGGTCGAGCACCGCCCTCGTGTCAGTGGAGTCGATCTCGCGCTGCATACTGTCGGGAATTGAGATGACCGCGAAGAACGCCACTATCCCCGCCGACAACAGCGCGATGGTGCCACGCCTCATCCTGACCGCGCGCGGCAGTTTGTGGGACATCGAAACGAACGCGTGGATGAAGAAGACGATCGCGAGCGCAGTCGAGAGCAGAATCGCCGCGCGCGACAAGGTGTTGATCGCCGCGAAGAAGCATACCGCCGCGGGAATGAGATAGCGGTGGCGACGCCAGAATGCGCGGTGGCGCGAGGTCGGCTCGTTGCCAGCCTCGATGTCGGCCGCGGCAAGCTCGCGGTCGGCCTCGTCGCACTCGCGCCGCCATATCGCCACCGCTAAGGCGAACATCAGGACGAAATAGCTGCCGGCCATATTGGGATAGCCCCAGGTGGCGAAATAACCGCCGGGAGCGTGGTTGGGAACGCTCTCCCAGAGCGGACCTGGCGCCCCCGCCGCCGCCTGCACGAAGCCAAGAATGGCGACGGCGAAGCCGTTCCACACCAGGAACTTCACCAAAAGCCGCTTGCCACGCCCGCGCAGGCTGTGGCGCACCGCTGTCGCCGCGACCAGCGCGGTCGCAATCCACAGGAAGACGCTAAGGTGCTCGCGGCGGTTGACGCAGGATGGCAGGAACGACACCGGTGGCGAAGGATCGATCCCCTCGGCGATAAGCGCCGCATCACAGTCGGGGCAAAGCCCGTTATTTGCAAACGGGATGACGAGAAGGAAGATGAGAAGCGCCACCGTCCAGACAAACGGATCGTGCTTCATCGCGTCCCACACTCGTTCTCGCGCTTCGTAGATCGACTCGTTTTCGTGGCGCTGCGGAAGGAAGAACACCACTTCCGCAAGCACGAGGAGCAGCCACGGCGCCACGGCGACGATGAGCGGACCGCGCGTGCCACCGTAGAGCCACGCGAGCGAGGAAACCACCAAGGCAACGAGAATCACCGGGGCATTGTCATAGAGATAGCGCATTTTCCACCACCTTTGCTACTGCTTCTTCCTGGGAAACGCGGCCGACCTTGCGCCCGCGCACGTACAAGACAAAATCTCCGTCACCGCCGCAGAGCGCGACGTCCGCCCCGGCGGCTTCGCCGGGTCCGTTCACCGCGCAGCCCATCACGGCCACCTTCGGGAACGGCGCGGGACGCCGCTTGTGGTCACGGTAGAGTATCTCGAGAGCATCCTCCACCTGGGTCGCGATGCGCACCAGGTCCACCCGCGTGCGCCCGCAGGTCGGACAGCTCGTCACCGCCGGGCCGGGTTCGCGCAGCCCCAGCGCGCGCAGAATCTCGAGCCCGACACGCACCTCCTTCTCTGGCTTCGCGGTGAGCGAGACGCGGATGGTGTCGCCAATCCCCTCCGATAGCAGGATGCCGAGCGCGACGGAGTTGCGCACCGCGCCGGGGACGAGCGTCCCGGCCTCGGTGACCCCGAGGTGGAGCGGGCAGTCGGTGCGCTCCGCGAGGATGCGGTAGACGGCCAGGGTGTCTGCGACGTTCGACGCCTTCGCGCTCAGCACCACGTCGCGGAAACCCTCGTCCTCCAACAGCTTCAGGTGGCGCAGCGCCGACTCGGCGAGGCGCTCGGGGAGCGGGCGCGGGTCGTCCTTGAGGTCCTTCTCGAGCGAGCCCGCGTTAACGCCGACGCGGATCGGCGCGCCCGCCGCCTTCGCCGCGCGCGCTACCGCCTGCACGCGCTCGCGGGAGCCGATGTTGCCGGGGTTGATCCTCAACGCGTCCGCCCCCGCCTCGAGAGCCGCGAGCGCGCAGAGGTAGTCGAAGTGGATGTCGGCGACGAGCGGAATCGAAACCGACTTCTTCACCTCGGCGAGCGTCTTCGCCGCCTCGAGGTCGGGCACGGTAATCCGGAAGATGTCGCATCCGCGCTCGGCGCAGGCGTTCGCCTGCTTGACGATCGCCTTCGCGTCGTGCGGGTCGACGTTCGCCATCGTCTGCACGCTTACCGGCGCTCCGTCGCCGACGGTCACGGAACCGACCCTAATTTCGCGCGTCGTCCGTCGCATTCGTCGCCGCCTCCTGGTCGATTTCCTCGATTACTTCCGCGATCTTCGGCTTTCTGATGTGGATGCGCCAGCTGCGCATGGAGTCCTTCACCACCAAAAGCCCCATCAGCGCGATGAGCAGGTACATGAAGAACATCGACACCATCCTTACCACCGGCTCCGGCACGCGACGGCGGAAGACGAGAGCAATCAGGGAGAAGAGGATGAGCCCGCCGTCCAGCACCGGTATCGGCAGCAGGTTGAGGACGGCAAGGTTGACGTTGAGGAACCGGAGGAAGCCCACGCCGTCCCAGGTGCTGCGGCGGAGCGAGCGGTAGATGCCCTCCGCGATCATCACCGGACCTCCCAGCGCGCCGGCGGTCGCCTTCGCCTCCTTCGGCGTCGTCAGGCCCTTGAGCACGCGGAAGATCGCCCCGGCGTCCCAGGCGAGCTGACGGACCGGATTCCGCGCCGGCATCCACGCCACCGCGCCGCAAGAATTGGTGTTGACCGCGCCGATGAACAGCGCGCCAGTCACTTGGTCGCGCTCCGGCGTCGTCGGCAGCGCCACCATCGCCGCGCCGCGCTCGACCATGAACACGGCCTCCTTGCCGCCGGTGATCTGAACCTCGGTCTGCAGATCGGTCCAGGTATCAATCTCGCGACCGTTCACCGAAACCACGCGGTCGCCGGGCAGGAAGCCGGCCTTCGCCGCCGGCGTATCCTCGGGAACCACGTCCACCACCGGCTCGGTCGTACCGAACTTGGCGCTCGGGACGAGCGAAAGGACCACCGCCAGCACCACCGCCAACACCACGTTCATCGCCGGGCCCGCCACCGCGACCGCGATCTCCTTCCACGGCGGGATCGGCGCCGACTTTGCCGTCGCGCCATCGGACTCCCCTTCCAGCGCCTTGGTGCCCTCGGGGTCGACGTCCGGTATCGAGACGTACCCGCCAAGCGGCAGGCAGCTCAGCCGGTACTCGACGCCGCGGATGCGCTTCTTCCAGATCGCCTTGCCGAAGCCGATCGAGAACGCCTCGACCCTGAGACCGAGCGACAACGCCACGACGAAGTGGCCGAATTCGTGGACAAGTATCGCCAGCGCGAACAAGAGCACGCAGACGACGATGTAGTCGACGGTAACGATGATGTCCATTTAGGAATTTGCCTCCAATTTTCCCGGCGCGGACCCGAATTCCGCGGCGAACGCGCTTTTGGCCGCATTGACCGCGGCCGCCACCGACGCCTCGGAATCGCACGCACCGGCCGGCACCGACCCGAGCGCGCGCTCGACGAGCCGCGGTATGTCCATAAAGCCGATGCGCCCTTCGAGGAACGCGGCGACCGCAAGTTCGTCCGCCGCGGCCAGCACCGCCGGCGCGAGCCCGCCCGCGGCAATCGCCTCTCGCGCAAGGCGGATGCAGGGGAAGCGGCGCTCGTCGGGCGCGCGGAAAGTGAGCGCGCCGAGCGCGGCGAGGTCGAGGCGCGCGCGCTCGGACCTGAACCGCCGCGGCCACGAAAGCGCATACTGGATCGCGACGCGCATGTCCGGGACGGAAAGCTGCGCCAGCGTGGCGCCGTCGACCATCGTGACGAGAGAGTGGACGATCGACTCGGGATGCACCACGACGTCGATGCGGCCGGCCGGGACGCCGAAGAACCAGCTCGCCTCGACAATCTCGAAGCCCTTGTTCATCATCGTCGCCGAGTCGACCGTCACCTTCGGGCCCATCCGCCAGCGCGGGTGGTTGAGCGCCTGCTCCACCGTCACCGCCGAGAGGTCGGCGGGTTCGTCGAGGAACGGCCCGCCGGAAGCGGTGAGCGTGATGCGGTCGACTTCGTCCACCCTGCAGCCCTGGATGCACTGGAAGACGGCGGAGTGCTCAGAGTCGACCGGCAGGATCCTCACGCCGCGCGCCTCGGCGCGGCGGCGGACGAGCTCGCCCGCCATCACCAGCACCTCCTTGGTGGCGAGCGCGACGTCCATCCCCTTCTCGATCGCCGCAAGCGTCGGCTTGAGACCAGAGAGCCCGACGGTGGCGACAAGGCAGACGTCGGCGTCGTTCTCCTCGACCGCCCGGAGCGCCGCGTCCTCGCCAATATATGCCTTCGCGCCGAGGCGCTTCGCGACCGCCTCGCACTCCTCGCGGCGGCGCAGAGCCGACACCGCGGCGACCTGGAATTCGCCGGGATGCGACAAGACAACGTCAACCGCGTTGCCGCCGATTGAGCCAGTTACTCCGAGGATTATCACACGTTTCGACATTTGAACGTGTATTATACCATTTTTCCCATGGACAAAGCGGCGTTTTGCTCAATCACGCACGGCTGGCGAAAGGTAGATTGGGCGCGGCTCTGGCGCGAGCGCGGCGGGATGCGCCTCGGCGTAGGCGCGGAGTCCTTCGGCGGTAGGCCTGCGCTCGCCGAGGTAGCGTTCGCCGAACACCGCGGCGAGTGATTCGCCAATGCGCGCGTGGTCGGGCGAGACCACTTTCGCCGCGGACGGCACCGCGTCCTTCAGCTCCGGCTCGGAGAGGAGCCGCACCTCCGGCGCGCCACGCTCGCCGCCGTCGAAGAGCGCAAGCCACCGCATCCCCTTCCGCGCGTCGCCGACCACCGCGAGCGGAAACGCGTCCGCGGCGCCGGCAATGGCGCACG
>JAEIGA010001277.1_pt1 | contig 39090 bp, 34 predicted proteins | sample 9270691 | NCBI WGS metagenome assembly JAEIGA01 (sample SAMN17057246, study PRJNA624740) | gut metagenome | biome: biome; isolation source: fecal sample | host: Bos grunniens | place: China: Xizang | collected 2019
GAATTAAAAAATATGTTGAAGAAGAAATCTTTCCTCAATATTCAAAAAATGACCAAGGGCATGGAATCTTACATATTTTAGAAGTTATTAGAAGATCTTTTGCGTTAAAGGCTACATTAGGATTAGATTTAGAAGATAATTTAGTTTATATTATTGCCGCATGCCATGACTTAGGAAAATACGAAGAACAAGAAACTGGTGAAAAACATGCAATAATAGCTGGAAAAAGATTTATAAATGATAAAACTTTAGCTAATTTATTTAGTGATGATGAAAGATTAATGATAAAAGAGGCAATAGAAGATCATAGTTCTTCACTTGAAGAAATGCCAAGAAGTAATTATGGTAAATTAGTTTCTTCAGCAGATAGAAATACAAGTATAGAAATGGTATTTATAAGAAGCTTTTTTGTTGGAAAAAGAAAAAATCCTTCTCAAAAAGTATCAGATTATTTAGAGTTTACACTTCAAAGACTAAGAAAGAGATATAGTATAGAACATTCAGAAAATATGTTTTTTGCTGATGATACTTATGAAAACTTTTTAAGAGATATGAGAAATCTTTTATTAGATGGAGATAGATTTAAGAAATTATACTGTGAAGTAAATCATATTACTTCATGGGAACATATATTAGCAGAGGAAACTGGCGAAACTAGTTATATTAATATGTTTAGAGCACAAGAAGAACGTTAATTTTTAGGAGGCAATATGCAAGAAATTAAATGGGGGATTATTGGCTCAGGAAATGTAGTAAAAAAGAAAAGTGGACCTGCATTTAATATAGTTTCAAATAGTTCTATAGTTGCTATTATGGGTAGAAATAAAGAAAGCGTAGAAGATGTATCTAAAGCATTAAAAATAGATAATTTATATTATGATATAAATGAATTTTTGAATAATAAAGATATTAATGCTGTATATATTGCTACACCTCCAGGGTCTCATTTAGAATATGCTAAAAAATGTTGTGAAGCAAAATTACCAACATATATAGAAAAGCCAATAGCTAGAAATTATCAAGAAACTTTGCAAATTGTAAAAATGTTCAAAGAAGCAGGGGTGCCTTTATATATAGCACATTTTTACAGAGCATTTCCTAAATTTATAAAAATAAAAGAATTATTAGATAATGGTGCAATTGGAAAAATTTGTGAAGTAGATTTTAAACTAGATAGAAGATATTTTCCTTCTACTTTAAATACCTGGTTATATGACACTGAAATTTCTGGTGGTGGCAAGTTTTATGACATTGCACCACATGCAATAGATATAATGATATATTTATTTGGCAAATTTATAAAAGTAAATGGAATTGCAACTAATAATATAAAAGAATATGATGTTGAAGATGTAGTTGTAATGTCATTTAAAACAGATAGAAATATTATTGGAACAGCAAATTTTAATTCTATTGCTTTAGAAAAAAGTGATAATATGATTGTAAATGGAACTAAAGGGAAAATAGAATTTTCAATTCATGATAACTCTCCTGTTATTATAATTACAGAAGAAGGGAAACAAAAAATTGAATTTGATAATGAAGAAATGATTCAAATTAATATGATTAAAAATGTTGTTCAATCGTTAATAATAGATAAATCGCTTAATAGTTGTACTGGTGAAGAAGCTTTAGAAACTTATAGGATAATGGATGAAGTATTAGAAGAATATTATAATGGAAGAGATAATTTTTGGACTAGAAAAGAAACTTGGAATAAATAATATTTAGAGGTGATCATAAATGTTAGAATTAGTAAATGAAAATCTTAGAAAATATATTGAAAAAGAAATTTTTCCACAATATGATTTAAATGATAAAGGACATAATATTAATCATATTAATTATGTTATAAGACGAAGTTTTGAATTAATAAAGCAAAATGAATTAGATTTAAATATTAATATGGTATTTTTGATTGCTGCTTATCATGACATAGGTCATCATATAGACCCTAAAAAACATGAATTTATTTCGGCTGAAATTATGATAAAAGATGAAAACTTAAATGATTATTTTTCTATTGAAGAGTTAAATACTATGAAAGAAGCAATAGAAGATCATAGGGCTTCTGCTGAAAAGGAGCCAAGAAGTGTGTATGGAAAACTTATATCATCAGCAGATAGAAATAATACAGTAGAACAATGTTTAGAAAGATCGTATTTTTATGGCAAAAGATTAGAACCAGAGGCTTCTGACGAAGAACTATATAAAAGAGCTTTTAAACATTTAAATAAAAAATTTGGATATAATGGTTATGCTAAATTTTATTTAAAAGACATAGAATATGAAAAGTTTTTAATGGATATTAGAAAGATTTTAAAGAATGAAGAAGAATTCTGTAAAATACAAGAAGATTATATAAAGAGCTTAAATTAAAATGGTATGTAAAAAACCATAGAATAATATTTATTAGAGTATATCAATAAAATCTTTAAATTATGAAGGAGATTCATGGAAAAGAAAAAACTTTATTGGAGAAAACTAGATGATCAAGGAAAAATTTACTCTTTGTCTGTAAATAAAAGAGATACCTCTATTTTTAGATTATCTGTAGTTTTAACAGGAAAAATAGAAAAAAATATTTTAAAACAAGCTGTGATTTTAGCTTTGAAAAAATATCAAGCTTTTAAGGTAAAGATGAGAAAAGGTTTATTTTGGTATTATTTTGAAGAAAATCTAAAAGAACCTGTTATATTTGAGGAAAATGAATTTCCTTTTCAAAAATTAAATACAGAGGAAAATAATAAATATTTATTTAAAGTATCTTATTTTGAAAATAAAATAAATATAGAGTATTTTCATACTTTAACTGATGGAAATAATGGTACAGAATTCTTTAAGGAGATAATTTGTAGATATATAGAACTTAAATATTTACATACTTCTTCTGAAATTAAAGAGGAAGAAATTGTTGAAGATAGTGAGAATTCTTATACAAAAAATTATAAGCAAAAACATATTAATTCATATAATCCACCTAAAGCATATTTAATAAAAGGTGAAGAATTAGAAATAGGAAAGGTAGGAATAAATCATTTTAATATAGATTTAGAACAATTAAAAAAATGCGCTAAGCAATATGATTGTACATTATCTGAATATTTAGTTTCAATTATAGTTTATTCTATATATGAAGCAAATTATAAACCTAACAATGGTAAAAAACCAATTAATGTATGTGTTCCTATAAATTTAAAAAAGTATTTTCCTTCTGAAACAATATCAAATTTTGTTTCTTATATGGTAGTTAGTATAAATTTAAAAAATAATCAAGAATACAATTTAGAAGATATTATTAAATTAGTAAAAAAGGAATTTGAAAAGAAATTACAAATAGAAAAAGTTGTAGAAACTATGTCTGCTAATGGAAAAATTGTAAATAATATATTTGTTAGATTAGTACCCTTGATGTTAAAAAAAGTATTAGTAGTAACAGGCTCTTTGAGTGTTAAAAGACAATTTACAACAACATTTTCTAATATTGGAAAAATAGAATTTGATAATAAATATAAAGAATATATTGAAAACTTTTTTATGGTTATGGCGCCTGATTGGGCAGAAAAAATTAGATGTGGTGTATGTTCATATAATAATCAAATGTTAGTTACTTTTGGAACATTGTTAAATGGTAGTTCAATAGAAATTAAATTTAAAGAATTTCTAGAAAAAAACAGTATAGATTTTAATATAGAAGGAAACGGTGTAAATATAATAACAAAAGGAGAGTGAGTTTATATGGAAATATTAAAATTAGTTAAGCCAGTAAAAGAATATGAAGAACAAGTTATGAATTACAGAGAAGAGTTTTGGAAAAATAATGAAACATCATTAGATGGATGTGCGGGTTTAGAAGATGTAAAATATTATGATGAGTGGATTGATTTTGATAATAGGCTTGCTTCAAAATATGGAGAAAGTTTTGTTCCATCTAATGTATATTTAGCTATAAGAAAAGCAGATAATAAATTAGTTGGAATTATTGATTTAAGATTAAGATTATCAGAGTTTTTGCTTAATTTTGGAGGAAATATTGGATATAGCGTAGCACCTTCTGAAAGAAGAAAAGGATATGCTAAAGAAATGCTTAGATTAGGTTTAATAAAATGTAAAGAGACTGGATTAGAAAAAGTTTTGTTGACTTGTGATAAAAACAATATAGGCTCAGCTAAAACTATAAAATATAATGGTGGGATTTTAGAAAATGAAATACCAGACACAGTACATTTGAGTAAATCTGGTATAATACAAAGATATTGGATAAAATTATAAATTAAAAGGAGAAATTAATGTTTAAACTAGTATCAGAATTTAAGCCTACAGGTGATCAACCACAGGCTATAGATTATTTAGTTAAAGGAATAAATGAAGGTAAAAAGTTTCAAACATTGCTAGGTGTAACAGGTTCTGGTAAAACTTTTACAATGGCTAATATAATAGAAAAAACAGGAAAACCTACTTTAGTTTTAGCTCATAATAAAACTCTTGCTGGTCAATTATATTCAGAATTTAAAGAGTTTTTTCCAGAAAATCGTGTTGAATATTTTGTATCTTATTACGATTATTATCAACCAGAAGCATATATAGCATCATCAGATACTTATATTGAAAAAGATGCGTCTATAAATGATGAGATTGATAAGCTTCGTCACTCAGCAACAGCTTCACTTTTTGAAACTAGAGATGTAATTGTTGTTGCTTCTGTTTCTTGTATATATGGCTTAGGAGACCCTATTGATTATGAAAATATGATAGTTTCATTAAGACCTGGTATGGAAAAAGATAGAAATGAAATAATGAAAAAGTTAGTTAACATGCAATATACAAGAAATGAGATGGATTTTAAAAGAGGAACATTTAGAGCCAAAGGTGATATATTAGAGATTTATCCATCAAACCAAGATGAAAGCGCTATAAGAGTAGAGTTTTGGGGAGATGAAATTGAAAAGATAAGTGAAATAAATCCTCTAACAGGAAAAGCAATGGCTACTAGAAATCATGTTATGATAGTTCCAAATTCACATTATGTTACAACACATGATAAAAGAGAAAGCGCTTTGATTTCAATTGAAGCCGAATTAGAAGAAAGAATAAAATATTTTCAAGATAATAAAAAATTAATAGAAGCACAAAGAATAGAAGAACGAACAAATTTTGATATGGAAATGCTTAAAGAAACAGGTTTCTGCCAAGGAATTGAAAATTATTCAAGACATATAAGTGGAAGAAAACCTGGAAGTGCACCATATACATTATTTGATTATTTTCCAGATGATTTTCTTTTGCTTATTGATGAATCACACGCTACAATTCCTCAAGTTAGAGCAATGTATAATGGTGATAAGGCAAGAAAAGATTCTTTAGTAAGTTATGGTTTTAGATTACCATCTGCGTATGACAATAGACCTCTAAAATTTGAAGAATTTGAAGATAGAATAAATCAATGTGTTTTTGTAAGTGCTACACCAGCTGATTATGAAAAAGAACACGCAAAAGATAATGTAGTGGAGCAAATTATTCGTCCAACAGGTCTTTTAGATCCTAAAATAGAAGTTAAGCCTATTGATAATCAAATTGATGATTTAATAGAACAAATCAGAGAAAGAACTGAAAAACAAGAGAGAGTATTAGTAACAACTCTAACTAAAAAGATGGCAGAAGATTTAACTGCATATTTGAGAAATGCAGGAATAAGAGTTAAATATATGCATTCAGATATAAAAGCTTTAGAAAGAATGGAAATTATTCGTGATTTAAGAATTGGTGAATTTGATGTATTAGTTGGAATAAATCTTTTAAGAGAAGGCTTAGATATTCCAGAAGTTTCATTAGTTGCAATTTTAGATGCAGATAAAGAAGGTTTTTTACGTTCTGAAAGATCATTAATTCAAACTATAGGACGTGCTGCTAGAAATACAGAAGGTAAAGTTATAATGTATGCTGATAGTTTGACAGATTCAATGGAAAAAGCAATTTCGGAAACTAATAGACGTAGAAAAATACAAGAAGAATATAATATTGCACATAATATAACACCACAAACTATTAAAAAATCTGTTAGAGATACGATTAAAGCAACTATTGTTGAAGATATTCAAAGTGAATATGATATTAAAGCAGATGAAAATGTTGAAGATATTATTAATAAATTAACAGATGAGATGTTAAAACATGCTAAGAATATGGAATTTGAAAAAGCAGCTGAATTAAGAGATAAAATTAAAGAATTAGAAAATATGCTTGAAAATTAATAGATTAAGACTTGCAAAATGATATTTGCAAGTCTTTTTTGACAAGATAATAGAAATATTGTAAAATTAAATAAGTTATGTTAACTCAAACATGGCGATTCTGCTTAAGATGTATATGCAGAAAATAAGAGTGTTGGGAGGACACTTCTATGGAATTAGAGAATTTCTCATTTCGGGATTTGATAGAAACAATAAATTCAAATCCTAATGGATATTTTGATTATGAACTTTGTAAAGAATGTAAAGGAAAATGTTGTCATCACTTTGGATGTTTTTGTTCACCGCTGGATTTTGCACCTTTTAGAGAAAATGCATCAGAAGAAGAATGCTTAAAATATCTTGTCGAAAAATTTAAAACCGGCAGATATGCTATAGACATGATACGGTTAAGAGATAAGGTATGGGGACCATTAAATCCCGAGACCAAAGAACCAGATGAAGAAAAAATAAGAAATCATCATGGTTATTTGTTTATAAGAGCAAGAAGCGTTGATGCATCAATTATAGATTTTCAGGTTTTAATGGATACCACTAAAGATCATCAATGTATAAATTGGTCTTTAGAGCATGGATGTGCTTTTTCAGAAGAAGACAGACCATATAGTGGAAGAAAATTAAGACCGATTAGAGGTAAAAATGGTGGATTTGCTTGTTCGGATATGGCAGATTATGATGAACTGGCAGAAGAGTGGGCAAAATATAGAATGTTGATGTACAAATTATACCTTGAAGTTCGAGAGTTAAAAATCAAATAAATCCAAAGACACTGTGCTATGACCTTAGGGTGATGGCACAATGTTTTATTGTTTAAAGATAGTACTATAAAAGACAGTTTGACTTTTTGTTTTAAATATACTAAAATAAAAAGTGATTATGTCGACTCGGAAGAGTTTGATAAATCACTTCCTACCTAAAGAATTTGGGTAGAGACTATTTTCTACGGAGGTGTTTCTATGGATCATAGTAAACACGACAAAGTAGTAGCTGAAGGTCGGTATATAGACAATGGCTACTATGCGCCTGAAATCTGTAAGTTTTGCCATGAACGCAAGGCTAAAGGTTTTGGTGGTCCCAAGTGCTGCGAGCATATGGCTTGCTCCTATTCTCCGTCGGACTTTGCAGTCCTGCGGAGTAATGCGTACACTCATGAGCAAAGAGTGATGTTCTTCACTGAATTCTTGAAGCTTGGCAAGATTTCGATTGACATGTGTTGCGGAAAAGATTGGATTAATGGTCCTCTTCATTTCCAGACACATAGACCGGATCTTGACAAAATCGGTAATGGTGATGGCCATCTTTTCTTGCGTGCTCGTTGTGCGGGAAGAAAGGTTATTGACTTTCAGTACTTCATGGAAGAGGGGATGGATTTCCCCTGTATTAACTGGGACCCTGATAATGGGTGCATGCTGTCAACCGAGGAAAGACCTGCTGGCGGAAGACTCTTAAAGCCTATTTTGAAGGAGTTTGACGGCCATAGGTATTGTGCCTGCGAGCAGCTCGGTGAAGCAGAACTCATGAGCGCATGGACAGATCTCGACATTCAGCTGGTGCTCTACGATGTCTATATTGCAATCCGCGATTTAGATATCAAGTAAGCGCGAGACCCTGTATAAACTCTTCGGAGTGCGTACAGGGTCTTTGTTTTATTTATACTAAAGTTTGTAATTAATAAGTGAATTTATTGTGTTTTATATTTACAAAGTATGAAAAATGTTATATCATATATAGGCAAATTAATTAAGAAGAGGATGTTTAAATGCAAGTATTTAAGCTTTTTATAGGAATAGTCAGTTTAGTAATAGGAATTAAATTAATATATGATGCAAGACCAATAGCTAAAGCTTATTTTAGCTTTAATGATAAGAATATTGCAGTTGTTGTATTAAAAGTTTTAGGCTTTGGTTTATCAATACTAGGAGTGTTTCTATTGATAAAATACTTGAATTAGAAAGAGGTACGTATGAAAGTTATTTGTAATGATAAAGAATTTAATTTTGAAGAAAAAATTGCATTAAAAGACTTATTAGCATCTGAATTACCAGAAGATGCAATAGCAGCAAGATTTAATAATGAAGTAGCATCACTAAATCATCCAATGCATAAAGATGGTAAAGTGGTATTTATAGATAGAACTACTAAAGATGGTAGAGAAATTTATGTAAGAGGATTATTGTATTTGTTAAGTATGGCAGCATATAGAGTTTATCCTCAAGCAAGACTTACAATAAATTATCAATTATCTAACTCAATGTTTTGTGAGTTTGTAAATATGGAAATTACAAATGAAATAATTGAAAATTTGAGAAAAGAAATGGATAATATTATTTCTAAAAATCTTCCAATTATAAAAAAAGAAATGACACCAGAAGAAGCAGAAAAATTTTATAAAGAAGAAGCTACAATTCGTGGTAAATTACAATTGAATGTAAAAAAACATAAAGTTTCTTTATACTTTTGTGAAGAGTTTTTTAATTATTTTTATGGAACAATGCCAATATCAACAGGTTTCGCTAAATATTATGATTTAGAAATATTTAGAAATGGATTTATTATAAAATATCCTTCAAGAACAGAACCTAATAAAATTCCAGTAACAGAACATTCATTAAAATTATCTTCAGCTATGAATGAATATGATGATATATATAAGTTAATGAATATGTCTACTGTTTATCATTTAAATAAAATGATTAGAGAAGGAAAAACAAAAGAATTAATCTTATTTTCAGAAGCTTTACATGAAAAGAAAATAGCAGAGATAGCTGGTAAAATAAAAGATAAAGGTGATGTTAGAATGGTTTTAATTGCAGGACCATCATCATCTGGTAAAACTACTTTTGCATCAAAACTTGGTATGTCTTTAAGAGTAAATGGAATTAAACCAGTAACAATTTCTGTTGATAATTATTTTGTAGAAAGAGAAAATAATCCAAAAGATGAAACTGGAGCATATGACTTTGAATGCATCGAAGCTTTAGATTTAGATTTATTTAATAGTCAATTAGTAGCTCTTTTAGCAGGAGAAGAAGTTTCTCTTCCAACATTTAATTTTAAAACAGGACATAAAGAATATTTAGGAAATAAATTAAAACTTGCTAAAGATGAAATTTTAGTAATTGAAGGTATTCATTGTTTAAATGATAAGTTAACAAGTCAAATCAGTAATGAAAATAAATTTAAAGTTTATATTAGTGATTTAACAGTTTTAAATATTGATTATTATAATAGAATTTCAACTACAGATACTAGACTTATAAGACGTATAGTTAGAGATAATAGTTTTAGAAATTATTCTGCACTTCATACTTTAAATATGTGGTATTCTGTAAATAGAGGAGAACAAAGAAATATATTCCCATTCCAAGAAGATGCTGATGCTATGTTTAACTCTTCTGTTGTCTATGAGTTAGCAGTATTAAAGAAATATGTTTTACCATTATTAGAGGAAATACCTGCTACAGAAGAAGCTTATAGTGAAGCAAGAAGATTAATTGCTTTACTACAATATATTGAAGATATGGATGATAGTCAAATACCAAACAATTCATTAATTAGAGAATTTATTGGTGGAAGTATTTTTGAAGATTAGGAGAAAAAATGAGTTTTACAGTAATTGATGAAGAATTTGAATGTGAAAATTGTGGTAGAAAAGTTACTAAATTAGGATACTCTTGTAGAAATCATTGTCCATATTGTTTACATTCTAAACATGTTGATATAGATCCAGGAGATAGAGCAGAAACTTGTCATGGTCTATTAAAACCAATAGGAATTGATACTACATCAAAAAAAGGATATGTAATTATTTTTAAATGTACAAAATGTGGTATGATTAGAAGAAATAAAGTAGCAGAAGATGATAATATGGATAAAATAATTGAATTGTCTGTAAATAATGAAGGATAAAAAATGAAGAAAAATATATTGAGAGTAATTTTAATAATATTAATTTTATGTTGGATGTATGTAGTATTTGGTTTTTCTAATGCTGGTGGAGAAGAGTCTACAGGAATAAGTACAAAAGTAGCTAAATTCTTTGTTAAGAACGAAGCTTATATTAGATTAGCAGAACACATTATTAGGAAAGTAGCACATTTATCAGAATATGCTATGGGTGGTATTTTAGTTTATTCTTTATTATTAACTTATAATATTAAATCTAAAATACAGTTTTGTGCCTCTTGGTTATTTGTTGTTACTTATGCGATAACTGATGAAATTCATCAATTATTTATTCCAGGAAGAACTGGTAGAGTGGTAGATGTTTTTATAGATTCTTTAGGTGCTATGCTTGGAATATGTAGTTTATTGTTGATTATTAAAATTATTAATAAGTTTAAAACACAAAAGATTATGAAAAAAGCTTAAAACATTAATATTCTAATATAAATAATTGACAAAAAATAAAAATTATTGTAAACTAATAATGTAAATTTAATAAATATTTAAATCGTTGATTAAGAAAAGTAATTTTATTTTGAAATTAAGCGAGCTAGAGTTTGGTGTGAGTCTAGTATGGATAATAAGATGAAAAGAACTTATGAGTGACTGTTGGAAATTTTTTAAAGTATAATAGTTCGTAATCCTACGTTACAGGAAAGAGTGATTTATATAGATTATCTATATAAGTAACTAGAGTGGTACCGTGTAATTAGCACCTCTGGATTTTCCAGGGGTGTTTTTGTTTTATAAAGGTTATAGGTAATCCATAAACCTAAATATAAATCAAGGGTGATATAAATGATTAATTTTAAAAATGAAATTGCAAAAGCAATTAGTAAAGCATCAGAAATAGATGTTAATGAATTATATGGATACTTAGAAGTTCCGCCAAATAAAGAAATGGGTAATTATGCTTTTCCATGTTTTAAATTGGCAAGAGTTTTAAAGAAAGCACCTCCAGTTATTGCTACAGAATTGAAAGATAAAATTGAGTGCAATGAATATATTAAAGATATTCAAATTGCTGGTGGTTATTTAAACTTTTTTATTAATGAAAATGCAATGATTAAAGATGTATTGAGTTTAATTAATGAGCAAAAAGAAAATTATGGAGCAAGTAATGTTGGAAAAGGAAAAACTGTAGCTATAGATTATTCTTCTCCTAATATTGCTAAACCATTTCATATAGGACATTTAAGAACCACAATTATTGGTGCAGCCTTATATAATATTCATAAATTTTTAGGATATAAAGTAGTAGGTATAAATCATTTAGGAGATTATGGAACACAATTTGGTAAATTAATTGAAGGATATAAAAGATGGGGAGAAGAATATAACATCGAAGAAAATCCTATTGATGAATTAATGAAAATATATGTTAGAATAAATGATTTGTGCAAAGAAGATGAATCTGTATTAGAAGCTTGTAGAGAAAACTTTAAAAAGCTTGAAGAAAAAGATGAATATTGTACAAAAATTTGGAATTGGTTTAGAGAATTAAGTCTTAAAGAATTTCAAAGAGTTTATGATAAATTAGGAGTAAAATTTGATTCTTTAAGAGGTGAAGCTGCATATTCTGATTCTTTACAAACTATTGTAGATATTCTAACTAATTCAGGTGTATTAACAGATTCAGAAGGTTCTAAAATTGTTGATTTAGAAGATAAAGGTCTTGGAGTTTGTATGATTCAAAAATCTAATGGGTCTACAATTTATGCAACTAGAGATTTAGCAGCAATTAAATATAGAGCTGAAAATTATGATTTTGATAAATGTTTATATGTTGTTGCATATGAGCAAGCTCTTCATTTTAAACAAATATTTGAAGTTGCAAAACATTTAGGAATTCCAGAAAAATGTGTTAATGGATTAGAACATGTTCAATATGGTATGACAAGATTAACAACTGGTAAAATGTCAACAAGGGAAGGAACAGTAGTAAAAGTTGATGATTTATTAAATGAATCAATTACAAGAATTGAAGAAATTATTAATGAGAAAAATCCTGATATGCAAGATAAAAAAGAAAATGCAGAAAAAATCGGAATTGGAGCTGTTATATTTAATAACTTAGCAAATAATATTATTAAAGATCAAATTTTTGATTGGGATACAGTACTTAATTTCCAAGGAGAAACAGGACCATATATTCAATATGTATATGTAAGAACTAAGAGTGTACTTGATAAATTAGGATATATTCCAGAATATAAAGATGTTAAACCAGAATTATTAGATGATGAAGCAAGTAAAGATGTTGTAAGAACTTTATATAAGTTTAATGAGGTATTAGAAAGTGTTACTGAAAAGAGTGAACCATCCTTCTTAGCAAGATATTTAATAGAACTTGGACAAAAATACAGTAATTTCTATAATGAAAATAAAATTATGGTAGATGATAAAGATGTCCAAAATGCAAGAGCATATTTAACATATGCAGTAGGCACTGTTATAAAAACAGGAGCAGGACTTTTAGGAATAAAAATGCCAACACAAATGTAATGTTTTTGTAATTTAAATTAAATAAAAAAATTATTGTATAATATGCATATTTAAAGTAAAATAATTAATAGATATGTACATTAAGCAAGTTAATAATTAAGGAGATATAGTAAATCTATTTCTCCTTTTAATTTTATAAAAATGGAGGGGAATAAATGAAAAAACAAAAAGGTATAACACTTATAGCTTTAGTTATAACAATTATTGTACTTTTAATATTAGCAGCAGTAAGTATTACAGCTCTAACAGATGAAGATAAAGGTGTAGTAACAAAAGCAAAGCAAGCAGCTCAAAAAACAGAGGATGCATCAGAACAAGAAGATGCAGATATAAAAGAAATAACAGATTATGCAGATAGTGAAGACTGGGGAGAAGAAGATGAATTAGCAGGAACTTGGGTTTTAAAAAATTCTCCAGCATTACCAACGAAAGCAGTTGGTGTTGAAGAAACATCATATGATTTGCATTATGAAATTGGTGGTGATGATACATATGTATCAATCTATTTTCAAGATTGGACAGATTATTATCTTATAGGTATGGGATATAATGATACTGGAGAACTTGGTATAGGTTATGAAATTAATAGTGTGTATATATATGATCGTACTACTAGTGAAAGTCAATGGGCAGATGATTCATACAAAACAATTACTATTACAACTAAATTAGCTGATATGGAAAATGGAGAAGAATTTTTAACATGGTTAAAAGCAAATGCTACAAAACAAAGTTAATTATAATACATATATGAAAATAAGATAATGGAGGGAAACAAATGAAAAAACAAAAAGGTATAACACTTATAGCTTTAGTTATTACAATTATCGTACTTCTAATTTTAGCAGCAGTAAGTATAACAGCTCTAACAGATGAAGATAAAGGTGTAGTAACAAAAGCAAAGCAAGCAGCATCTAAAACAGAAACAGCTGCAGATGAAGAAGATGCAGATATTAAAGAAATAATAGATTATGCTGATAGTGAAGATTGGGGAAATACGGGAGATACAGGTACAGAAGTACCAGTACCAGAAAACCCAATAACATTTACATTATATGATTCAGAATGGGTAGCGGAAGAGGGAATGACTTGGGAAGAATGGTGTACTAGTCCATATAATACATCTGAGGTTTGGTATACACCAGAAGAGTTTTATGCAGAAGGAAAATTTAGTGCATACTTTACAGAAGAATCATTGGCTGAAGATGGAGTTACAAAATTTATTCTTCCAGGAAAAATATGTATTGCATCAGATGATAGGGTTACAGTTACAGGATATATGTTTTATGATGACAACGATACATTAATAAAATGGATGATGAACACAAATGGCGTTAATGCTGGTTCTTATTGTGTATTGTTAGATGGAGTAGAAAGTCAAGAAAATATTCAATATGCTGATGATGTTATTGGAGCAGATTGTATATATGAATTTAAATATTGGTAATGATTATTAATTAAATATAAAACAGAACAGCACTGACTGGGAGTCAGTGCTGTTTGTCGTTATTTTAAAGTATAACGAAACTTCAAGCGAACCTTATTCGGTTTCTTCTACGGGATTTGTTAAATCCTTCTCTTCATTTTGGACAGCAGGTTTTACGTATTCATGTACAAAATATTCAGGCTGATGATTAGGCTTGTACCCTGAGTCAATCAAAGCATTTACCACGCTATTGAAAATATGCTGCGTATGTGCTGTGATTTTGAAGGTACGGCCATATTCATCGCATGCGAGAATAATGGTGGAGTCTACGATGATATAGGTGCCGATATAGTCCTTGCTGGAATTGGCAAGGAACATCATTACCATAGGGGTATAGACCCACTTTTCATCATTGCAGTACTCTTTGATTTCTTTGTACTGATACTGTTTGTAACTGCCAGGAAGGGTAACTTCTTTGATACCCTTTTTAGTGGCAATTTCATGTGCTTCCTCATGAGTTAGAGCCCAGTTTTCACGCTCAGCCATTTGGCGCAGCCACACATATCTTGCGGAAGTGTGTTCGCCGTTAGAGTTGGGAACAAAGATGCCATATTCCTTGTAGCCGCTGGAACTGAGAATAGAATGAATCTCAGTGCGGTAAGGGGTGACATAGTAGAATCCCATCTCATCTACAAAGGCAATCTGACCATTGTTCTGGTAGTATACCTTGCGCTGATCGGTTCTCCGGTCGTAGACTTGCTCAGAGAAGTTTTTGACCTCCTCTAAGGTTGAGAGTTCGACTCTCCGAATAGGGGTTGTAAACATAGCGTTTACCTCGCTTTCTGCCCGGAACTACGGGCCGTTTTTTATTGCGTGCCATTAGAGGTCACGGTACTTCCTTCCGGAAGATACAATAATATTATACCACAGTTTACATAATTTCTCAATAAAATATTGAAAAATTCGCATTTTTGCTTAAAATTTTCTTGATAAATTTAAGCTTTTATAATATAATTAATACCAAATTTATAGTAAAAATGGGAGAAAAGATGAATAAAAAATGGGAATTATGTAATGTTAATGAAGAACTTGTAAAAGAAATTGCAGAAAAATATAATATTTCAGAAGTTTTGGCAACAGTTTTAGTAAATAGAGAAATTGTTGATTCAGATGAAGTTGAAATATTTTTAAATCCAACTAGAAAAGATTTTCATGATCCATATTTGATGCCAGATATGGAAAAGGCTGTTGATAGAATAATTAAATCTATTGATAATAAAGAAAAAGTTATTATCTATGGTGATTATGATGTTGACGGTATAACAAGTACAATGGTGCTTAAAAAGTTTTTAGATGAACATGGTCTAGAGGTTGGATATAAAATACCAAATCGATTAGATGAAGGTTATGGATTAAATATGGCTGCTATAAAAGAAATAGCTGAACAAGGATATCATTTAATTATAACTGTTGATTGTGGTATTTCTGGTATTGAAGAAATTAAATATGCCTATGAACTTGGTATGGAAGTTATTGTAACAGATCACCACGAAACACCAGCCGAGATACCAGACGCAGTTGCTTGTATAGATTGTAAAAGAAAAGATAATAAATATCCTTTTAAAAATTTAGCGGGTGTTGGCGTTGTATTTAAATTGATTCAAGCATTATCAATGAGATTAAATTTAGAAGAAAAAGAATATTTAAAATATTTAGATATAGTATGTATTGGAACAATATCAGATATAGTTCCTTTAGTAGATGAAAATAGAGTTATTGCTAAACTTGGATTAAAACTTGTAATGCAAACAAAAAATCCAGGTCTTTATTCTTTATTAAATTCTGTAGGTTTTAAAGAGATTAGTTCTAATACTATTTCATTTGGAATTGCACCAAGAATAAATGCCTGTGGAAGAATGGGACATGAAAACGAAGCTGTTAATTTATTTTTAACTAATGATTTAAATGAGGCTAGAGAAATAACAGAAGTTTTAAATAAATATAATAAAGAAAGACAAGAAATAGAAAGAATTATTTTTGAAGAAGCTATTAGTCAAATAGAAAAAAAACATTTAGATAGAGATGATGTAATAGTTGTAGGTTCTGAAAATTGGCATCATGGAGTTATAGGAATAGTTGCTTCAAAAATTACTGATTTATATTATAAGCCAACAATACTTGTATGTTTTGAAGATGGAGAAGCAAAAGGTTCTGGAAGAAGTGTTGCTGGATTTGATTTACATGATGCTTTATGTAAGTGTGATGATATTTTAAATAAATATGGTGGACATGAAATGGCTGTTGGATTAAGCTTTGATATTAACAATTTTGAAGCAGTCAAAGAAAGACTTAATTCAATTGCTAAAGAAAATAATATTAATGAATTAAACCCTATTATAAAAATAGATAAAGAAATAACTGCTAAAGATATTAAAATAGAAGTAGCAGAAAGTTTGAAATTGTTAGAGCCTTTTGGTGAAGCAAATAAAATACCTCTATTTTTATATAGAAATTTAAAAATAGATTCAATAAGAGCACTATCAGAAGGAAAGCATATTAAACTTACATTAAAAGATGATAGAACAATAATTCAAGCAATTGGATTTAATTTAGGACATTTTTCTAATGAATATTTAATTGGAAATAAAGTTGATGTTGTTGGAAATTTGGAAATTAATGAATTTAATGGAAATAAGATGGTTCAAATAAACTTAAAAGATATGAGAAGAGTTATATAACATTTAGATAGGAGGGGAATATATGGAAAATACGTTAAAAGAAATTACGATAGATGATATTTTAAAAAATCAAAAATCACATAATTCAAGAGCAAATCTTAAGCTTATAAGAAAAGCATATGATTATGCTAAAGCACTTCATGGTGACCAATTAAGAAAATCAGGTGAACCTTACTTGATCCATCCAATAAATGTTGCATATATTTTAACAGAATTAGAATTAGATGATGAATCTGTTTGTGCTGCTTTATTACATGATGTTGTAGAAGATACAGAAGCAACACATGAAGATATAATAAGAGAATTTGGACAATCTATTGCAGAAATGGTAGCAGGTGTTACAAAACTTGGTAAATTAAGATATTCTACTATTGAAGAAGAACAAGTAGAAAATTATAGAAAAATGTATTTAGCAATGGGAAAAGATATACGTGTAATTTTGATTAAATTAGCTGACAGATTGCACAATATGAGAACTTTAAAATTTTTAAAAAGAGAAAGACAAATTGCTAATGCAAAAGAAACTATAGATTTATATGCACCTCTTGCGAACCGTTTAGGTATTTATTCTTTAAAATGGGAATTAGAGGATTTAGCTTTTAAATATTTATATCCAGATGAATATCATGAGATTGTTGTTGGATTAGATAAAAAAAGAGATGAAAGATTAAAATTTATTGATACAATTCAAGTAGAAATTGAAAAAGGTTTGAAAAAAGAAAAAATCAAAGGTGAAATAACTGGTAGAGCTAAACATTTATATTCAATTTATAAAAAAATGCAAAGAGATAATAAAAATCTAGATCAAATTTATGATTTATTTGCATTAAGAATTTTAGTTGATAATGTTAAAGATTGTTATGCTGCACTTGGTGTTGTTCACGAACTTTATACACCAATGCCAGGAAGATTTAAAGATTATATTGCTGTTCCTAAAAAGAACTTATATCAATCTATACATACTACAGTTCTTGGAACAAAAGGAACACCAGTAGAAATTCAAATTCGTACTTGGGATATGCATAGAACAGCTGAATATGGTATTGCTGCACACTGGGCATATAAAGAAGCAAGTAATAAAGGAACTAAGCAAGCAGTTACTGTTACTGAAGATAAATTAGCTTGGCTTAGAGAATCTTTAGAATGGCAAAAAAATACCGAAAACCCAGAGGAATATTTAAAAACTTTAAAAACAGAACTTTATGAAGATGAGGTCTATGTTTTTACTCCAAAAGGGGCAATTAAATCTCTTCCGAGAGATGCAACTCCAATAGATTTTGCATATTTGATACATGAACAAATTGGTCATAAAATGATTGGATGTAAAATTAATAGTAAAATAATGCCAATTATTACAAAATTAAACAATGGTGATATTGTTGAAATATTAACTTCAGAACAATCAAAAGGTCCAAGTAGAGATTGGCTTAAATTTGTTAAAACAAGTTGTGCTAAAACTAGAATAAATCAATGGTATAAAAAAGCTGAAAGAGCTCAAAACATTGAAAGAGGAAAGGAAATCTTAGAGAAAGAAGCTAAAAAGTTAACTGTTAAGCAATCAGATTTATTCAAACCAGAAGCTGTTAAAAAAGTATTAGAGAGATATAATTTTGCTACTTTAGATGATTTGACAGCAAGTGTTGGTTTTGGAGGTATTACAGCTACAAAAATTTTGGCAAGACTTCTTGAAGAATATAAAAAAGAACATGAAGAAGAAGATTTAGAAAATAAAATTGAAGAATTAGTAAAAGCTAGACCTACAAATAAACCATCAAAGAGTGGTGTTATAGTTAAAGGTATAGATAATTGTTTAGTTAAACTTTCTAAATGTTGTAATCCATTACCTGGAGATAATATTATTGGTTATATAACAAAAGGTAGAGGAGTTTCTGTTCATAGAACAAATTGTCCAAATGTTAATGAATTATTTGAAGATGATAATAGAATTATTGATGTTTATTGGTATGAAGATATACAAGGTACTTATAAAGTCGATATTGAAATATTTTCTACAGATAGAAATGGTTTATTAAAAGATATATTAAAACAAGTTGAAAATACAAAAGCTCATTTAGTAGGAGTTAATTCAAAGCTTAATAAAGAAAGAGTTGCTGTAATTAATTTATCACTTCAAACAAGTAATATTGATGAATTAAATAAATTAGTTAATCAAATAGCTAGAGTTGAAGGCGTATTTGAGGTTAAACGTAAACGTGGATAATTTTTATTAATACAAAAGATGGAAGGTGAAATATGATATTAAAAATAATTAAAGTAAATACAGATATTGATATTATTACAAATTCTTATATAGTTTCAGATGAAAATAGAAAAGAAGGAGCTATTATAGATCCTGGTGGAGAAGCTGATAAGATAATAGAAATGATAAATACTTTAGATTTAAAAATTAAATATATTATATTGACACACTGTCATATAGATCATATTGGAGCTTTGAAAGAACTAAAAGAGCAAACGAAAGCTACTATATTAATGAGTAGAAAAGGTGCTGAAGAAATAAATAATCCATATATGAATTTATCAACATATTTTGACAAAGAACTTATGTATATAGATGTTGATGCTAGAATTGATGAAGGAGATTTAATACATATAGGAGATTTAGAATTCAAAGTAATAGATACTCCAGGTCATACTAGAGATAGTATTTGTTTATATTGCGAAAAAGAAAATTTATTATTTTCAGGAGATACAATATTTGCAGGCACTTGGGGTAGAACTGATTTACCATCTGGAAATATGGAAGAAATAATGAATTCAATTAATGAAAAAATATTAATTCTTCCAGACGAGACAATGGTATATCCAGGACACGACCGTCCAACGACGGTAGGTGATGAAAAAGTAATTTATAAAGAATTAAAAGAAACAGATATATAAGGTTTATAGATATCCTAAAAAATCTAAATATATAGTAAGGGATGAGATTATGGAAGTAATACAAAAACCAAAAGGTACTAGAGATTTATTACCAGAAGATAGTTATAAATGGCAATATTTTGAAAAAGTAACTTCTAAAATATTAAAAGAATATGGTTTTAAAGAGATAAGAGTACCTGTATTTGAATATACAGAATTATTTCAAAGAAGTGTTGGTGAAACAACTGATGTTGTACAAAAAGAAATGTATACTTTTGAAGATAAAGGCGGAAGAAGTATAACATTAAGACCAGAAGGAACTGCAGGAGGTATTCGTTCATATTTAGAAAACGGTATGGCAAGTAAACCATCTCCTGTTAAATTATGGTATAACATGGGAATGTACAGATATGAGAATGTTCAAAAAGGACGTTTAAGAGAATTTCACCAATTAGGAATAGAGCTTATTGGATCTGCTAGTTATTTAGCTGATGTTGAAGTTATTTTAGTGGGAAAAAGAATATTTGAAGAATTAAATATTAAAGATATTAAGGTTACATTAAATAGTATCGGATGTCCAGAATGTAGAAAAAGATATCAAGAAGTATTAAGAGAATTTATAGGTAAAAATTTAGATAAATATTGTGATACTTGTAAAACAAGATTCGAAAAAAATCCAATGAGAATTTTAGATTGTAAAGAATCTAAATGTAAAGAATTAAACGTTGGTGCTCCAATGATGATAGATTTTCTATGTGATGAGTGTAAAGAACATTTTGAAAATGTTAAAACAGCATTAAATGCACAAAATATAAAATTTGAAATTGACCCAACAATAGTTAGAGGTTTAGATTATTATACAAAAACAGTATTTGAATTTATAGATGAAAAATCTGGTCTTACAGTTTTAGGTGGAGGAAGATATGATGGCTTAGTTGAAGAATTAGGTGGAGTACCTACACCAGCTGTCGGTTTTGGAAGTGGTATAGAAAGAATAATGGATATTATAGATGTAAGTCAAATAGAAGAGGCAAAACCTGATTTATATATAGTATCTGTTGGAGAAAAGGAAAACTTAAAAGCTATTGAGCTTGCAGAAGCTTTAAGAAGAAATGGTTTCTTCGTTGAAAGAGATTTATTAGCTAGAAGTTTTGGAGCTCAAATGAAATTTGCATCAAAAATTGGAGCTAAAAAACTTTTAGTTATTGGTGGAGATGAGTTAGAAACTGGTGTTGTTAAAATCAAAGATATGACAACTGGTGAAGAAAAATCTACACAATTACAAATTAGTGAAATAATTAATGCTTTAAAATAGTTATTAATTTGATATATTATTTATTCATTACATTACTCGGTTACCTTACGAAGTAAAGAGATTCTAAAAATATATGAACGACACTCCCCACCGTCAAGGAGCTGGGATCCTTTATTCATATATTTTAAGAATCTCTAATACATCTTCAGTCACATTCGTAATTTCATTCATAAATAATATATCAAATTATAATATAAATTCTTTAAAAGTTTTATTATTTATAATTAGTAAATTTGGAGGAAATATGGAATTTGAAAAAGGTTCTATTGTCGAACTTTATGAAGGTGCAGAAAATAAATATATAATTTTGAATAATATGGCAAAAGGTGATAAACAATATATTTTAGCTGCTGTTTGGAAGGATACAGAGGTTATTAAAGATGTTATTATGCAGAGTATGAATAATGGTTTTTCGGATATTGTTTTAATTGAAAATGATATAAATACAAATAGTTTCAAATTTTCTTCAGATAAGAATATTATTATAGAAATTGTATATAAGACTTTAGAAGAAGAAAACATGCAAGATTTATAAAAAATAAAATAAATATATTGAATTTTAAAAAAGTACAAGATATAATGTATACGGATAATTTTTTATATAAATTACAGGAGGGTATTTATGAAAAGAGTAGCAATATTAACAAATGGTGGAGATGCACCAGGATTAAACGCAGTAATTAGAGCGATTGTAAAAACAGCTGAACACAATGGAGTTGAATGTTATGGTTTTATTGAAGGATATAGAGGTTTATTAGAAAACAACTATATAAAATTAGAATCATCAACTAATGCTTCAGGACTTATCGCTAAAGGTGGTACAATTATTGGTACATCTAATAACACTAATGTTTTCAATTTAAAAACAATTAATGAAAAAGGTGAAGTTGAATATAAAGACATGTCTGATAAATGTGTTCAAAACTTAAAAGATGATGGAATTGATGTTTTATTTACTTTAGGTGGAGATGGAACACAAAAATCAAGTAGAGATTTTTCTTTAAAAGGTGTTAAATGTATAGGTATACCAAAAACAATTGATAATGATGTTGCAGCAACAGATATTACATTTGGATATAATACAGCTGTTTCTGTAGCAACAGAAGCTTTAGATAGATTACACACAACTGCTGAATCACATCATAGAATTATGATATTAGAAGTAATGGGAAGATATGCTGGATGGATCACATTAGAATCAGCTATTGCTGGTGGTGCTGATGCTGCACTTATTCCAGAAATTCCTTATGATATAAATAAAGTAGTTGAAAAAATTAATGCAAGAAAAGCAAAAGGTAAAAATTTCAGTGTTATAGTTGTTTCTGAAGGTGCTAAACCAAAAGATGGAGAACTAGCTATCAAGAGAGTATTTGATGAAGGAAAAGGTTTAGATAATATAAGACTTGGAGGAGCTGGAGAAAGAGTTGCTACTGAACTTGAAGAATTAACAGGAATGCCTGCTAGAACTACAGTTTTAGGATATGTTCAAAGAGGTGGAACACCAAGTCCATATGATAGAGTTTTATCTACAAAATATGGTGTAAAAGCAATGGAACTTGCATTAGATGGAATTTACAATGTTTTAGTAAATTATAAAGATGGAAAAATGGGATACTCAACATTAGAAGAAGTTGTTGGAGAAGGTGCTGTTGTAGGAGCAGCTTCAAGCCATATTAAAACAATTGGTATGGATGACGATTTAATTAAAACAGCAAGACAAGTTGGAATTTGTTTAGGTGATTAGTTAATAATATATAATATTTTAATAAGTAAGTTAGACAAATAGTCTAACTTACTTATTTTTTTGACTAAAAAGCTTGCAATTTCTAATTTCTGTGATATAATATAAAAGCTATGTTTGTGAGATATAGCATTAATTATATGGAGGATGATTATTAATGAGCGTTAAAGTTGAAAAAATTGATAACAAAAATGAAGTTAAATTAGAATTTACAATTGAAGCTAAAGTATTTGAAGCAGCTATGAAAGATATATTTGTAAGAAATGCAAAATATTTTAGTATTCCAGGATTTAGAAAAGGTAAAGCACCAATGAATATAGTTGAAAAATACTATGGAGCACAAATCTTTTATGAAGATGCATTTAACGAAGTATTTGGAAAAGAATATCCTAAAGCAATAGAAGAAAATAAAATTGATGCTGTTACAAGACCAAATGTAGATGTTTCTCAAATGGAAAAAGGTAAAGATTTAGTATTTACTGTAACTGTTGGAACAAAACCAGAAGTTAAACTTGGAAAATATAAAGGTGTTGCGGTAGAAAAAAATGAATATAAAGTAACTGCTAAAGATGTTGAAGAAGAATTATCTAAAATGCAAGAAAAAAATTCAAGATTAGTATCTGTAACAGATAGAGCAGTTAAATCAGGAGATACAACAGTAATTGATTTCGAAGGTTTCTCAGGTGGAGTTGCTTTTGAAGGTGGAAAAGCTGATAATCATGAATTAGTTATCGGAAGCAATACATTTATTCCTGGATTTGAAGATCAAGTAATTGGAATGAAAATTGATGAAACAAAAGAAATCAATGTTAAATTCCCAGAAGAATATTTTTCTAAAGAATTAGCAGGAAAAGATGCAATGTTTAAAGTAACATTACATGAAATTAAAGAAAAAGAATTACCTAAATTAGATGATGAATTTGCTAAAGATGTTAGTGAATTTGATACATTAGCTGACTTAAAAGCTGATATCAAAGCTAAAAAAGAAGAAGCAAATGCAAATAAAGTTAAAGGTGAATTAGAAGAAGCAGCAGTTAAAGCAGCAAGTGATGTATGTGATGTTGAAATATCAGAAGAAATGATAGATTTAGAAGTAGATGCTATGTTTGAAGATATGGAAAGAAGAATGTCTTACCAAGGATTTAAAATGGAACAATATTTACAAATGATTGGTAAAACAGTAGAAGATTTCAAATCAGAAAATAGAGAAACAGCAAAAACTTCTATTAAAACAAGATTAGTATTAGAAGCAATTTATAATGATGCTAAATTAGATGTTACAGATAAAGAAGTTGAAGAAAAAATTGCTGAATTAGCTAAAACATATGGAAGAAAAGAAGAAGAATTAACATCAAATCCAGAATTAATGGCAAATGTTAAAAATGGTCTTCAAACAGAAAAAGCTGTTAATTATATAGTTGATAATGCAAAAGTTTCTACTAAAAAAGAAGAAAAAGCTCCTAAAGCTGAAGCAAAAGAAGAAACTAAAAAAACAACTACTAAAAAAGCTGATAAATAAATAAAAAATATATGACAGGTATGAAAGTACCTGTCTATTTTTATGTCGAAAAATATATGATAAAAATGCTTGAAAAAAAGACATATTTAGTATATAGTATCTATATATTAATTAGAGGAGGAAATTTCGATGGAAAAAAATACTTTAATACCATATGTTGTTGAACAAACTAGTAAAGGTGAAAGATCATATGATATATATTCAAGATTATTAAAAGATAGAATTATAATGTTATCTGAAGATGTAAATCCAGCGTCTGCAAATGTTATTATTGCAGAAATGTTGTTTTTAGAGTCTGAAGATCCAGATAAAGAAATACATTTTTATATTAATTCTCCAGGAGGTTCAATTGTTGATGGAATGGCAATTGTTGATACTATGAATTATATTAAATGCCCAGTTTCAACTATTTGTGTTGGAATGGCAGCTAGTATGGGTTCAGTTTTATTAGCTTGTGGAGAAAAAGGAAAGAGATATGCAACTCCAAATTCAGAAGTTTTAATTCATCAACCATTAATTGGAGGGCATGGACTTTCCGGACAAACAACAGATATTAAAATTCATACAGACCACTTAGTAAAAACAAGAGAAAAAATGAATAAATTATTAAGTGAAAAAACAGGTCAACCAATTGAAAAAATAATGGCCGATACAGAAAGAGACTTTTATATGTCTGCTGAAGAAGCTTTACAATATGGTTTAATAGATGGAATTTTAGATAGAAGAAACTAATATTAAAGAAAGAGGTGTGTTATGGCAAAAAGCGCAAACACAATAAGATGTTCTTTTTGTGGTAAATCACAAGAAGTAGTTAAAAAAATTATTGCAGGTCCAAATGGAGTATTTATTTGTGATGAATGTGTAGAAATTTGTCAAAATATAATGGAAACAGAAAGTTTTGATAAATTCGAAAATGAAGAAAAATCAGGAGCTAATATTCCTTGTCCTGCTGAAATAAAGAAAACTTTAGATGATTATGTTATAGGGCAAGAGGAAGCAAAAAAATCTTTGTCTGTAGCTGTTTATAATCATTATAAAAGAATAAATAATTTAGGTTTTGTTGATGATGTTGAGATTCAAAAAAGTAATATTTTATTATTAGGACCAACTGGTTCTGGAAAAACATTACTTGCTCAAACATTAGCTAAAGTTTTAAATGTTCCTTTTGCGATGGCAGATGCTACAACTCTTACAGAAGCTGGTTATGTTGGTGAAGATGTTGAAAATATTCTTTTAAAACTTATTCAAGCTGCTGATATGGATATAGAAAAAGCTGAAAGAGGAATTATATATATAGATGAGATTGATAAAATTTCAAGGAAATCAGAAAATCCATCTATAACTAGAGATGTTAGTGGTGAAGGTGTACAACAAGCATTACTTAAAATAATTGAAGGCACTTTAGCATCAGTTCCACCTCAAGGTGGTAGAAAACATCCGCATCAAGAATTTTTACAAATTGATACTTCAAATATATTATTTATATGTGGAGGAGCTTTTGAAGGAATAGATAATATTATTAAAGATAGAGTAGGTAAAAAATCAATAGGTTTTGGTGCTTCTATTGAAAGTAAAAAAGATATTAATAGAACAGAAACATTGAAACAAATGTTACCACAAGATTTATTAAAATTTGGTATGATACCAGAATTTGTTGGAAGATTACCAATTATTGCAACATTAGAAGCTTTAACACCAGAAGCATTAAAAGATATTTTAACTAAACCTAAAAATTCATTAGTAAAACAATACACAAAACTTGTTGAATTAGATGGGGTAGAGCTAGAATTTGAAGATGCTGCAATTGATTCTATAGTTCAAAAAGCAATTGAAAGAAATACAGGTGCTAGAGGTTTACGTTCTATTATAGAAGGATTAATGAGAGATGTTATGTTTGATATACCATCAAATCCAAAGATTGTAAAATGTGTTATAACAAAGGATACAGTTGAAAAAGGTGAAGAACCTAAACTTACAATTGATGAAAATAGAAAAAAAGAACCTTTAAAAATGAGAAAAGAAAAAAAGAAAGATACAAATAATAAAACTGCATAAAATAATAAAAAAGAGAAGTAGGATGAAGTGAAAATTTAGTTCACGAAAAATAAACTTCTCTTTTTGTTTTATAGAAAAAGGAATGAATATAAATTCATTCCTTTTTAATATATAATTATTTAACTGTTTCAATAATATAATCTGATTTTAAAGAATCTATATATTCTTCATAAATACTTTCTGCAGATTCTCCTTCTGAATAGTTAACATAGAAGTAATCATCATATTCATCTTCATAAATTTCTCCATCAGCAGTTACAGGAACATCAGTTGTATATGCTGTGAAATACCAATCAAATGTAGCACCTGTTTCTTGTGATGTATAAGTTATTTTATAAACACCATATACATAATTGTCATAATAATAATAGCTATCTTGATCTTTTGAAGTTAATAAATATAAGTTTACAAGAGTTGGTTCGCTAGCTGATAAATCATCTGAATAATATGCTGTTGGATTATATGTGTCTGAATAATGATAATAAACACGGCTCTTTCCACTATATGAATTATCTTTAACTTCTTCAACCATATCTTCATCTAAAGCAGTTATAATTGAATCTGTAATATCATCTTTTGATGCTGCATAATAAGGTTGATCTTTAACTTCATATTCCATTGTATCTTTAGCAACTATAACACCCATTTCTTGAGCATCATATTCACTGTAGTTAGCTGTAATAGTTATTGTATCACCATTTTCAACACCATAGCTTTCGCTTAATGTATAATAAACTGTACGAATAAATTCGTCTGGATTATTATTATTTACTGATACTGAAAGATTAGGAGAAACACCATCAACTGTTATTTCTAAATCTTCAAATACATCAACTGTATCTGCTTCAGGAATACCTTCGATTTTGATATTAATAGTTTTATCTTTTAATTCTAATCTGTTTTTCTCAAGCCAGCTTTTTGAAATATCAACTTTAACTTTTAAAGTATCTCCGTTTTTTAAGTCATAATTATCACTAGTAATTTCAAACTCAACTTTTTTCTTAAAGCTTTTAAAAGTAGAACTATCTTCAAATTCATTTTTAATAGCTTTATCAAGTTCTACTGTAGCAGTTGCATATCCGTCATATCCGTCATATGTAACTTTGATATATTTTGACATATCAATTGTTTTTGCTGAAAAGAATAAGAAATAAACTGCTGTAGCAATTCCAACAACTAAACATATAGCTAGAATAATGATAATTGCTAATTTAGCAGTTCCTTTTTTCTTAGGAGCGTTTGAATCAGACACTTTTTTTCCTTCTTGAGCTTTTGGATTTTCTTCTTTTGATGAAAGAATAGAATCTTCAGAAGTTTCAATAGGCTTTGGTTCATAAGTAGTTTCAACTGTGTCCACTGGTTGATAAGAAGAAGTAGTTTCTTCTGTTTTAGTTTCTACTTTTTCTTCTACTTTCTCTTCGTCTTTTTTTACGTTGTTTTCGTCCATAAAAAAACCTCCATAAATAAATTTTTCATATAATGATTATATAAATAAAAATCATAAAAATCAATAAAAAACAAATTAATTTTGTAATGAAATATGAGCAAAAAAAGTAAAAGATAATATATTGTATTATATTGACAAAAAAATGAATTTAATATATATTCATTGTATAGAAAACAAAAAAATAAGTGATATTTTTCTAATAGATAAATATCACAGTGAAAGGGGATTGGACACATGAGTGAAGAAAACAGACCACCTGTAGATGATTCTGTTTCTACAGGAGACAAAGTAAAATCAGTTATTGGAACAATAATTGAAAAAGTATCTCAACACAAAAAAATCTTATTAGGGCTTGTAGTTGTTATATTAGCAATAGTTCTAATTGGTGGTTTATTTGGAGGCGGAAAAAAAGGAGTTATTAAAGATTTCGTAAAAGCAGGAAATGCAGGAAATGCTAAAAAAATATTTAAAACAGTTGATATGGCTGGTATGAGTGTATTTATGCAAATGTCTTGGGAAGATAAAGATTTAGAAGATTTTTATGATGAATATAAAGATTATATTAAATCTGATGAGTGGAAAGAAGCCGAAGAAGAAATGGATGAATATCTAGAAGACTTAGAAGACGAAATGGAAGAACCAGATGATGAAGATAAAATCAAAATCAAAGAATTTGGTGATGTTGAAAAAGAAAGTAAAAATCTTTGGAAAATAGAAACTACACTTGTTTCTAAAGAAGATGATGATGAAGAAGTAGATGTAGATTTCTATGTAATGAAAAAAGGAATGAGCTATTACATAGTTGGTATAGATGGAATGAGTATATTCTAATATAAAATTAATAGTGAGGTAAATTATGGAAGAAAATAAAACAAATAGTAAGAAAAATGCCATTATTGGTTTAGTTGCTGTTGTAGCAATAATTTTAGTAGTAGTATTATTAGTTAAATTAGTTGGACCAAGCCCAGCAAAAACAGTTAAAAAATATTGTAAATTAATGAACAAAGGTGAAGTTGCTAAAGCTTTTGAATTAGTTGATTTAGAATCAATGTATGTATTAATGGGTATGGATGAAGATGAATATGAAGATTATGCAGAAGAATTAAAAGATTTTAAAGATGATGAAGATAAATATGAAGAATATGAAGATGGCGTTGAAGATTTTGAAGAAACTATTGAAGAATTAGAAGACGAAATTTCTGATTTAGATGAATATAAAATAGAAGTAAAAGAAATTAAAGATACAAAAAAAGAAGGTAAAAACATTTGGAAAGTTAAAGCTAAAGTAAAAATCGTAGTGGAATCAGAATATGATGAAATTGATGAAACAGAAACAGTTGAATTCTATGTAGTTAAAAAAGGATTAAAATACTATATAGCTGCTGGTGACGGATTCATGGGTTCTATGGGTGGAATGTATTATTAATATTTAAATATATAAGGCAGGTATAAAGCCTGCCTATTTTTTTAAAATAAGGAGGCTTTATATGGCTAAAAAAGAAGAAAACAAAAAAGAAGAAATTGTAGAAGAAGTTAAAGTTGAAACTGAAACTACAGAAGTAGAAGAAAAGAAGGAAGAAGTAAAATTTGAACAATTAGAAGATGTTGAATTTGAAAAAGAAGAAAAAGAGAAAAAAACAAAATCTAAAAAGAAAAATATCATTCTTCTAATTGTTGGAATTTTATTAATAGTTGGAGTTTGTGTAGCAGCTTTTCTATTTGTAAATAGAACAACTCCAAAAACTTTAGTTCAAGATTTCGTTACTACTGTAAATGCACAAGAATTTGAAACTGTTTTAAAAATGATTGATAGTAAAGGTTATTATTCTTTAAAAACAACTTTAAAAGATGAGAATATAGATGAAGATACAAATTATGAAAAATTTTATACAAAATTTGACCAAAGATATGCTGTAGCTGAAAAAGAAGAAGAATATAAAGAATTTATAGAAGAATATAAAAAATTAGAAGATACATTTAAAAAAACAGATAAAGAAACAATAAAAGCTTTTTTTGATGGTATGGAATTTAAAATTACAGAAATTGGTGATCCAGTTTTAATTCAAAATACCAAAGGATTATATAAAGTATCAACAAAAATAGATATATTACATGAAGGCGCAACAGAATCATTTGAATGCAATTTTTATGTAAACAAACTAAAAGTAAACTTATTTAAATCAGAATATAAAATTGTTGGTGGAGATTTTCCAAATATAGTTTTATATTTAATGTCTACAATGCAATATTATACTGAATTATATAGTGGTATGGAAGTAACTGAATAAAAATATAAAAAAGACTCAAACGTTTTTATTTGAGTCTTTTTTTATATTTTTAAACAGTAATTATATTTTTCATATCACTAGGTAAATCTGAAATTATCTCTATATTTTCTTTTGTAATAGGATGTATGAAATTTAATTTATAGCAGTGAAGGGCTTGACGATTTATAAGTGGGGAAGTTTTATTATATAAGGTATCTCCTAAAAGAGGATGGTTTATATAAGCAGAATGTACTCGGATTTGATGAGTTCGCCCAGTTTCTAATTTAAATTCAACTAAACTATAAACTTCTTTAGTAGGATTAAGTGAATTAGAAAATTCTTTTACGACTTTAAAATGAGTAATAGCGTTTTGACCATCTTCACTTACTTTTCTTTCAATAATACTATTTTCTTTTCTGGCAATAGGAACGTTTATAATTCCTGTTTTATCTATAAAATTACCTTCAGTAATAGCTAAATAAAATTTTTCAAAAGTATTTTGTTTCATTTGTTTGATTAAGCATTCTTGTATATATTCATTTTTAGCAAATATAACAATTCCTGAAGTATCTTTATCAAGTCTGTTTACTGGTCTTATTTTTTTATTTATATTTTTTTCTTTGTAATAATATTTTACAGCATTTGATAAACTATCAGAAAAATGACTGCTAGAAGGATGGATAGGAGTGAAGGGTGGTTTATTAATAATAAGTAATGACTCATCTTCAAAAAGTACTTTAAAATCCATTTTCGTAGGTACAATATTATCATTATCTTCTTCATAATCTAAATTAAAAGAAATTTTATCATTAAATTTAACAAATTCATTTATAAAAGCAGTTTGATTATTTTTAAATATTAATTTTTTATTTTTTAATTTTATTATCAATCTTTCAGACATATTAAAATATTCTTTTGCGATTTGTTTAATATTTTTATATTTATTATCTTTTACTATATATTCTAATATCATAATTCCTCCAATATTTAAATTATATATGACAAGTTAAAAAAGTCAATAAATGAAATATAAATTACTTGAAAAAAATAATTATTATGATAGAATAAGTATACTATATCAAAAGGAGATTTGATTCATGACATATGAAGCTTTGGAAAAAGAATTAAATAGCAAGAAATTATCTTCATTATATCTTTTTTATGGTGAAGAAAGATTTTTGCTTGAAAATTGTTTAAAAAAAATTAAAAAGAATTTTGGAGAAATGCTTCAAGGAATAAATTATATTTTATTAGATAATAATTCTGTTAATGATCTAATTTATGATATAGAGAGTCCTGCTTTTGGATATGATAAAAAACTAATAATTATAAAAGATTCTGGATTGTTTAAAAAAGATGGAAGAAAAAAGTCAGCTACACCAATTCAAGAAACAATAGCTGATTATATTAATCAAAATATCGATACAATTGAAGAAAGTGCAGTTGTTATTTTTGTGGAGGAAACAGCAGATAAGAATATTGTTTATGAAGCCATTGAGAAAAAAGGAAAAGTGTGTCAATTTGATGAATTAAATCAAGCACAATTAATTAGACGTTTAAAAGAAATATCAAATGCGTATAAGGTAAATGTTGCAGAAAACACTTTAGCTTATTTTATAGATATTGCAGGAACTAATATGCAAGTTTTAATTAATGAAATTAGAAAACTTATTGAATTTGCAGGAGAAAATGGAACAATAACAAAAGAAAGTATTGATAAACTAACAGTAAAACAAATAGATAGTGTTGTTTTTGATTTAACTGATAATTTGGGAAATAAGAATGTAAAAAAAGCTTTAGAAATTTTAGATGAATTAATATATCAAAAGGAACCATTACAAAGAATTTTATATACTTTATATAATCATTTTAAAAAATTATATTTATGCAAAATAGCAGTAAAATTGAATAAAGATATTATAAATGCTCTTTCTTTAAAACCTAACCAAACATTTCTTGTAGTAAAATATAAGAAACAAGCAGCAACCTTTAAAGAAGAAGAAGAGTTAATAGCAATTTTAAAAGAGTTTACTAAATTAGATTATGCATATAAAAATGGAAAAATTGACGCAATTGTTGGTTTAAAAGGAATTTTAAGTAGATATTGTAATAATTAAAATTCTTTTTTGTAAGAAAAATATATTGACATAATATCTAAAACATAGTAAAATATTTTTGTAATATATAAGTGATGAAGAGGAAAAGTAAGATAAAAGTTACTAATAGAGAGGAATAGTCGGTAGGCTGAAAGCTATTCTTAGAGAACATATCTGAAAAACTACCTTGGAGCTTCTATTCGAAAGAGTAGCGTTTAGATTTACGTTATAAGTCTTTAAATTAAGTAAAAATTAGGATGGAACCGTGTTAATAACACTCCTATAGTTATTCTATAGGAGTGTATTTTTTATTTAAATACTTTTCTAAAGTTGATTTATAAAAGTTAAGGAGGTTAGTATTATGGCAGTTGAATATGAAGCAAGAGTTTTAGAAATAAACAAAGAAAAATTAGAAGAAAAGTTAATAGCTTTAGGCGCTAAAAAAGTTGCTGATTTTGATTATAAAAGAAAAGTATATAATTTTAATCCAGCTTCAAGAAATAAATGGATAAGACTTAGAACCGATGGTACAAAAACCACTTTAACTATAAAAGAAATTAAAAGCTATGAAATAGATGGAACTTTAGAAAATGAGATAGTAGTATCAGATTTTAATGAAACAGATATAATGCTTAATAAATTGGGATATTTTTCTCATACATATCAGGAGAGTAAACGAACCCGTTATTTATTAGGTGGGGTAGAAATTGATATTGATACATGGCCTTATATACCAACTTATGTTGAAATAGAAGGTAAATCTATTCAAGAAGTAGAAGATACCATTAAAAAAATAGGATTAGAAAACAATACAGTTACATCATTAGATGTTCAAGGCGTTTTTAAGGAATTTTATAAAATTGATATTGAGAAAGTTCCTGAAATGAGATTTGAATTAGATTTGGATGAAAAATATAGAATAAAATAATAGCACATTAAGAAGGTAAAAATGTGTGAAAATAAAGGAGGAATATATATATGTTTAGAATAAAATTAGGTGGAGGAAGAACAATGGAAGTAGAGGAGAGTATGTTTTGGCATACAACATCTCATGTTTTAGCTCAAGCAGTAAAAAAACTATTTCCAAATGCAAAACTTGCAATAGGGCCTTCGATAGAGAATGGATTTTATTATGATTTTGATGTAGAAAAACCATTTTCAGAAGAAGATTTATTAAAAATTGAAGAAGAAATGAAAAAAATAGTTAAAGAAGATTTAAGTTTAGAAAGATTTGAACTTCCAAGAGAAGAAGCCTTAAAATTAATGGAAGAAAAAGGTGAAATCTATAAAGTAGAATTGATTAATGATTTACCAGAAGGAGAAGTAATTTCTTTCTATAAACAAGGTGATTTTGTTGATCTTTGTAGAGGACCACATTTACCATCAACAGGCTCTATAAAAGCATTTAAATTATTATCTTCATCAGGTGCTTACTGGAGAGGTGATGAGAAAAATAAAATGCTTCAAAGAATTTATGGTATTTCTTTCACAAAACAAAGTGAATTAGACGAATACGTAAATATGATTGAAGAAGCTAAAAAAAGAGATCATAGAAAACTTGGAAAAGAATTAGATTTATTTTTCTTTGATGAAACAGCTCCAGGTATGGCTTATTGGATGCCAAAAGGTTTTACAATGATGAATGTTTTAATTGATATGTGGAGAAAAATTCACAAAGCTAATGGATATCAAGAATTTTCAGGACCACAATTAAATAGTAGTAGCCTTTGGAAAACATCAGGACATTGGGATCATTATAAAGAGGATATGTTTGTTTTAGAAGATTCTGATGGAAATGAACAAGCATTAAAACCAATGAATTGTCCAAATGCTATTAAAATATATCAATCAAAATTGAGAAGTTATAAAGATTTACCATTAAGATTTAGTGATATAGATGTAATTCATAGAAATGAAAAATCAGGTCAATTAAATGGATTATTCCGTGTAAGAATGTTCCGTCAAGATGATGCTCATAATTTTATTTGTGAAGATCAAATTGGTTCTGAAATTAAAAATGTAATTACAATTGCTAAAAATTTATATGAAATATTTGGATTAGATTTTGAACTTACATTATCTACAAGACCAGATGATTATATGGGAGAATTAGAACTTTGGAATAAAGCTGAAGATAATTTAAAAGCAGTTTTAAATGAAGTTTGCGGGGAAAATAATTATAGAATAAATGAAGGTGATGGAGCTTTTTATGGTCCAAAAATTGATATCAAAATGAAAGATTGCTTAGGAAGAGAATGGCAAATGGGAACTGTACAAGTTGACTTCCAATTACCACTTCGCTTTAATTTAAGTTATATTGATAAAGATGGAGAAAAGAAATCACCAATTCTTATCCATAGAGCTTTATTCGGTTCATTTGAAAGATTTATAGGAATTATTACAGAACATTTTGCTGGTAAATTCCCAGTATGGCTTGCACCAGTTCAAGTAAGAGTAATGCCAATTTCTGATGCTCAACATGAATATGCAAAATTAGTTTTTGAAGCTTTAGAAAAATTAGGAATAAGAGTAGAATTAGATGATAGAGAAGAAAAAATTGGATATAAAATTCGTGAAGCTCAACTTGCTAAAGTGCCATATATGTTGATACTAGGAGATAAGGAAGTTGAAGCAGGAGCTGTTGGTGTAAGATCAAGAGCCGCTGGAGATATAGGAGCAATGAAAATAGATGAATTTATTCAAAAAATATCTTCTGAAATAGAACAAAAAACATTAAATTAAAATGAAATAATTTAAATAGAAAAGAGCGCAAGAACGCTCTTTTCTTGCTTTTTATATAAAAAGATGCTATAATGTACTCTCACTTGTCTAAAAACAAAAAATATTAGTCATACTGGAGGATGATGTAGATGAGGAAAATGTCGGAATATGACCCTAAGGCTTTGCCATATGCTTTTTATGGTGAATCGAATCGCAGAGGTATTTTTATGAGGCTTGAGACTTCAGAAGAAACTCAAACTAAAGACAATCTTACCTTTAAAGCTATTCGGTTTCCTGGAGCTTATGCATGTATAACCGATGAAGGAAGTATAGCAACTAACCATGAGGTAGCACAGAAAACTTGGGATGAAGTTCAAGAAAAAGAGGTAGAAGACGGCAAGAAATGCAGAAAAATGCAAGCTATATTTAGAATTATTGCAATAGTAGCAATGATAGGTATGTTTGCAACTATGTTTATCAATGAATATTTGCCGTCTTTTTGTTTGAGTTGGTTCTGGATTTTTCACGGACTTTCTTTTATTACTCCCATAGTTCTTGCAAATTGGCGGATTTTAAAAAACGACAAAGACATGAAGCAAACATTCCGTTTTCATGCTGCCGAACATGCGGCGATCAATGCGTATTATGATTTGAAACGTGTACCTACACTTGAAGAAATTAAAAAATATTCAAATTTTTCTTATAGGTGTGGTATAGCAAGACTAATTAGACCTGCATGGATTATGATTGGTATTGGTATTTGCAGATTCTTTCCCGGTTTATGGTTTATACCCTTGTCCTTGATATTTATGCTCTTAAGTTACTTTGTGGCAAAGGAGAGATTTTTCTTTACAGAAGTTTTATATCTTTCTGAACCCACAGATTTTGAGTATGAAGTTGCAATTCAAGCTATGACTTGTGCCGTTGAGCTGAAAGAAGAAGTCGAAAAAATTCATGCTGACATCTTTGAAAATTTAAAAAAGGCATGTATGTGTTTTGAATTGTATGAAGAGGAAAATGGAGACAAAAAACCGATTTTTAGTTTTCAAATTGGAAATCCCGATGACCTAGAAGATGAATAATTGAACATTTTCTGAAATGAGGCCTACACCCAGCGCGGAGTAGGCCTTTAATATTATTAATTTTTAGATTTATAATATTTACTTTTAAAAATTCAAGTGATATAATTTTTTTATCAAATAGTATTGGAGGAAAAAATTATGTCAATGATGGATAATTTTGAAAGTATTAAGAAAATTAAAAATGATAGAAATATGGAAATAGAAAATATATTTGAAGCATTAAGCTGTTATAAGACTGAATTAGGAGAAATAAAATTAGAAGAAAACGGAAAAATTATTATAGATATTGATGGACATTATTATATTCAAGTATATATAACAGATGATGGATTTATAAAAATAGAAAGAATTATAGAAGAAGATAGAAGTGAAGGGACAAGAAGTGTAGGTTATGGTTTAAAATCTGTAGATTTATCTAAAGCAGATAGAATGGTTGAACAAATATATGATTTTTTAAATACTGTTGATTCAACAGGAGATATAGTAGAACCAATAACTTCTGCTAAAAATGTATTATATGTAAAACAAGAAGAAGGCATACTTAGAAATCATTTTTATTTTACAGATGAAAATGGCAATAAAAAATATGAAATTAAAGAAAATAAAATATTACAATCATTTACTGGAATGAATTCAGAAACAAGAGAAGAAGAATTTGTTATTCAATATAGCAATAAAGAAGACTCTAATTATCTTATCGTAAGAAATTCTTCATTAGCAATTCCATTAAAAAAGAAAAAAGAAGCTGAAAAAATAACTTTTAATGGAGATGTTTTAGTAAAAAATCTTCAAATATCAGGAGATTATACAAAAAATCATTTTAATATCGAATTAGATGAAATTGTAATTGGTGCTGTTGATTGTTTAAATGACACATTAAAAGATTCATACAGAATTGAAATAAATAATTTAAATTATGAGTATTTGATTGTGGCAATAACTATAATAATTGATATGGATTATAATGCTTAAATTGATTTTTAACAAGAAAAAACTAGACTATAGCGTTCACCAAATGTTCACAAAAATGATATCCTTTTTTTACAGAAACATGTTAATATTATAAATGTTGGAAAAAGATTGATAATTATTTAAAAAATTATTGATTTTTTTCTAACTTAGCATTATATTATACTTTAGTGTCGATTTTTGTTTTAAGAAAGGAATCGTAAAAATGGAAACAGAAATAAAAAAAGCAGAACAAATATTGAAAAAATACAATCAAGAAAATACAATAGAATTGTTCAAAAATTTAGATACTGAAAAACAAGCAGTATTAGCAAAATCTATATTAAATACTGATTTTGATTATGTAATGGATGTATTTAATACTGCAAATCAAAAAAAAGAAGTTAGTTCTGAAGGAATATCACCAATGCAAGCTGCCAAAAAAGAAGATATGACTGATATAGAAAGAGAAAAATATTTTGAATTAGGTAAGAAAGTTATTCAAAATAATGAATATGCAGTTGTTACAGTTGCAGGTGGTCAAGGAACAAGATTAGGACATAGTGGTCCAAAAGGAACTTTTAAAGTTCAAACTGTAAATGGTGAAAAATATATTTTTGAAATTTTATGTGAAATAATGAAAGAAGCAAATGCTAAATATGCTGTTGAAATTCCTTGGTATATAATGACAAGTGAAGAAAACAACAGTGATACAGAAAACTTTTTCAAAGATCACAATTATTTTGGATATAATAAAGATAAAATTAAATTTTTTAAACAATCTAAAATGCCTTTAATGACAACAGATGGAAAAATATTAATAGATAAAGATTTTAAAATTAAAGAAGCTTCTGATGGACATGGTGGAATATTTAATTCTATGAGAAAAACAGGAGTAATAAATGAATTAGAAAATAATAATGTTAAATGGATTTTTACTTGTGGTGTAGATAATATACTTGTAAATATGGTTGATCCTTATTTAGTAGGTTTAGCTATTGAAAAAAATTGTAAAATAGCAACTAGATCACTTGTAAAAAATAGCCCAGGAGAAAAAATAGGAGTTTTGTGTAAACAAGGAAATAAAGTTAAAGTTATTGAATATACAGAACTTTCTGAAGAAATGGCTAATATGACTGATGATAAGGGAGATTTATTATATGGTGAATCACATGTAATGTTTAATTTGTTTTCATTAGATGCAATTAAACAAATATCAACTGCAAAACTTCCATATCATATTGCTTTTAAGAAAAATGATTACTTAGATAAAGATGGAAAGTTGGTTAAAGCTGAAGCTCCAAATAGTTATAAATTTGAAAGCTTTATCTTTGACTCTTTCGAGCTGTTTGATGACATCGCAATTTTAAGAGGAAAAAGAGAAGATGAATTCGCTCCTATTAAAAATGCAACAGGAAATGATAGTCCAGAAACGGCCACAAATTTGTATAATAATTTCTGGAAAGGAAAGACTTTTACCTTTCGAAATTATTAGATATGCTAAAAACAGAGAACGAATTGAAAAAAACTCGAATCTATCGAGTTTTTTTCATTTATATAAGAAATTTATTTACAAAAATTATTTAAAAATATATAATAATTTTAAATATTTAATCAAATGAGGAGAAATACATGGAAAATATATGTATTTATATAATACTAATAATAATTTCAATAGCATTTAGCATAAAAACTGAAAAAAAATTAGGAATATCTTTTTTTATTACTATAGCATCAATTTCTTTAATACAATTTGTATTAGGTATTATTAATCTTTTTAAATTAGGAATAATTTTTTCATCTGTAATTGCAATTATAGGTTTAGTATATATTTTTTATTATTTTTATAGAAATAAAAAGTTAAAAGAATATTTAAAAAATAATATTTTTGATTTGTTATTTTTTACTATTGTATATCTTATTATATATATACTTTTTAAGGGTATGAAAGTGATAAGACATAATGAATTAGCACATTGGGGACTGTTGGTAAAAAATATGCTATATGCTGATAGTTTACCAACTTTAAGTTCTAATTTAGTATATGTTGGATATCCTCCAATTGTAGGTGTTTGGGAGTATTTTTTTTCTAATTTCTTTTTAGACTTTAAAGACGAATATTTTTATATATCTAATGCGATTTTACAATTTAGTTTA
>JAEIGA010001278.1_pt1 | contig 39082 bp, 45 predicted proteins | sample 9270691 | NCBI WGS metagenome assembly JAEIGA01 (sample SAMN17057246, study PRJNA624740) | gut metagenome | biome: biome; isolation source: fecal sample | host: Bos grunniens | place: China: Xizang | collected 2019
ATAGCTCAAGCAAGGTTTCAACGTACCACGCCTTTTTCTTCTTGTATTCCTCTTCTGTGATTTCTCCGTTCATAAGCTTCTGCTCTAAAAAGCCTATCATATCAGCATTCTCCTTTACTTCCATCATGAGTGGGCTTATGAATCCGCCCACTCATGATGGAAATGATAATTATACCCGTAGCTTTACGTCTAACTCGATAGGGGGGGATGTCCATCTTCCACTTGGCGGTATGCCGTCCGGCTTGATTCGTCTTCCGTTGATAGTCACCCTTTTTGCGGTGCTTTTGACACGTTCCGGCTTTTCCCGTTTGTATACTATCTTATCGATACAGCTTTTTAGAAGGATGTTTTTTGTTTGCGCATCGACATCGGGATTCCGCAAGGCGTTCAAGGCATCTGTGAAGCGGCGTATCTTTTCCTCGTAGTCAACCGGCTCCGGCATAGATTCGTAGGCTTTGCAGAGAGCATTTTTGACCTCTTCCTTTTCGGCCAGGAGCTTTTCGTTCAACTGCTTGAAGATGTGTACCGGCATTCTTTCATCGGGATTCGGGCTTGACTGTGCCTCCCATTGCGCCAGCTCTTTTGCCGCAAGTTCTTTCTCTTTCTTTTCAAGGCTTTTGATCAGGTTGGCGTGTAGCTTGGCTGAATCACCCTCGTCATTCTTGAGCCTTACTTCAAAGTCTTGTATGCATTCCTTCAATATGGCCTCAACACGGTCAATCATTTCATCATACAAGCATGATCCCGACTTGCAATGCACTTGGCCGTCGCACAATAGTCTCGGTTCGCTTTTGTGCGATGTATAGGTTCGTAAGGACATGGCACGTCCGCATTGGCAATACAAAATGCTTGCAAGAGGGTTTCTTATCTTAGTTTTCGGCTTCGCCCTGTGGTTTCTTCCCTTTTTTTCTTGAGCTGCGTTGAATAACTCTTCGGATATGATGGCAGGGTGCTTGCCTTCATAGATAAGGTATTCGCCGATTCTTGTTTTCGGCCTTGATTTGAGGATTTCGCCGTCTTCTACACGGTGTATGGTCTTCCGCCAATTCCACCGCACCTTCCCGATATAGTGGACGTTGCTCAACATATCTTGCATGGTATACGGTGACCAATGCTTTCCTCTCGGCGGTTTTATACCAAGCTCGTCCAGCTTGCGGCAGATGACGTGCCTTCCCATATCCTTGTTCACGTACCAATCAAACATCATGCGTATAACATTTGCCTGGTCGGGATTGATTTTCAATGTAGGGCATTTTCGCTTGCCGTCCATCACCATATCCTTGTCATAGCCATACGGCGGCACGTTGCCAACGTAATTGCCCTGGCTGACGGAGAGAAGGAGACCACGATTCAGGATTTTCTTTGTGTATTGGAGATAATCGTTGCCACGCTTCAGCTCTCGTTCAAGGGCATCCCAATCGTAGTCGTCACGCAGATCATAAGTCCGATTGGGAGTGACAACCAAAGTGTTTGTAAATTTAAAGAGCTTCATCAGCCGCCCGATTTCTTCTCCGTCTCCACGTGTGAGACGTTGCGGCTCGACAACCAAGACTGCCTTGATTTTCGGCGATTCGATCATTTTCAGGACTTGCAGGATGCCTGGGCGTTCCTTCATGGTTTCGCCCGAAACAACCTCTCTGAATTTCTGCGCCTCCGGCACCTTGCCTCCAAGATTCCGCTCCGTCCATTCATCCAAAATCCGCTCGTGGTTGGCCAATACTTCTTCGACAGTAAGGGTGGGATCGTCCGACTGTGACTTTCTCAAATATTCCAATACTTCTTCAAGCGTAAAACTCGGTTGTGGTTGATAAAACAATGTACTTCCTCCTTTTATGTGTCGTCATCTTACAAACTAACTTACGAAATGTTAATTGTAAGTTTGGATTTTTACAACAGTGCCGTCATCGTTTATATAGCATCTTTTGCCGTTCTCTATGAATGTTTCAAATACTCGTCCGCTTTCAGTTATATAGTAACGCTTACCGCCCCTTCGTTGATCCGTCTCCGGCGTGTCTGCATAGTCGTAGGCATAGGACGCTTCGGTTACATAGCTTTCGGCAACTATATCTTGGAGGAAAAACAGACCGCAGAGGCAGCAGGTCAACGTGATGGCGAGAGCCATGAGAACCGACAAGGCGGCAATCACTCTTTGTCCTCTCCGCTTGATTTTCTGATGCATTTGGTACAAAACATGCTTGTTGATAAACGAGTAAAAGACGATAAGAACCCAACCGCTTCCTGACGCAGAATCGAGCAATACGTTCGTCAATACAACGAAAGCAACAGAGTTTATCCAAGACATTGTTTCGATGAATGTTATCGAACATTCTTTTTTGATAGAACCTATCAGCAAAGGGAAGAACATATGGCCGAGAGCAAGGGCTACGAAATCAACGAACGCAACAAAAAGTGCATAGGTCAAGGGATAGTCCTCAACCCTGCTTTGCAGGATGTATATGGCTACTTGAAGCGAAAGAGCCAGGAATAACAAGATACCAACCGTAATGATGCTCCGTTTCAGGGTAGGCGGGGCTTTTTCCTTTTTCGGCTTGCGGCGTTTTCCTTGTTTACCTTCCGCTCCCTCCGCCATTCTTCTCTCCCATCTGAGAAAATCGTCATATCCTCTTCTTCTGTTTGCGTCGGAAAGGACTTGATAGGCGGCGTTTATTCGTTTCATTTGTTCCTCTGCGAAGGCAGAATCTCCAATAAACAAATCGGGGTGATACCTTTTTGCAAGTGCCTTGTACGCCATGTGGATCACTTCCTGCGAAGCGTTCTCTGATACTTCCAAAATTTCATAATACGTCATACTTTGTTGCCTCTATTTGTCCTGATGCCAGGTTCTCCATGCTTTCACTTCATCCTTTAGGAACGTGATTTGCTCCTGGTATTCTTCTTTGACGGCACGGATGTCGTTTCGGTGCTGTTCGTCTATTTTCTTCAAGACAGACTTCAGCTTTTCATTTTCCTCCTCAACGGCGGACAATTTTGCCGCTTGCTGTTCAAACTGCGCCATTTGGTGAAGCTCTCTCTCAACCTGCTCGGTACACGGGAATTCGTCTGTTGTGCCGCCGATCAGAGCGATCAGGATGTTTTTTATGGTGGAATACTTGCAATCAAGGTATTCTCCGGCCTTGATTCGGTTGATTGTTCCGATCGGGACCTTGCTTTTGTCCGCAAGCGTTTGGTTTGTCCATTCAAGGTGCTTTTGCCTTTTGCCGCACCATTGCATGAGATCGGAAAACGAAAGGAGCATCAAATTCGGGACGCAGCTCTCGCCGATTTTGTTACATTTTATACATTTTTCAAACACGACTTTCTCCTACATTCACTTATGATATTGCATATTTTAAAACTGATAAACGATGCGCCGAAGTGATAAGGAAGCATCACTTCTGCTTATTGAAAAAATAGTGTGAAAATGATAGGATGTATTCGGCCTTGAACGGCCTATCATTTCTCACGGGGGTGTGTGGGTGAACGGTTGCAAATGTGCGCTCACACGCCCTCTTCCGAACGGTATTGACGTACAATTGGGTGAAGCCTAATTGTGACGTTTTTGTGACAATGTGTGATACCCCCTTTCCAATATAATTGTTTTGGTACATAATTCTTGTGACGCAAAAAAGGAACCTGCGTTCGCCTCGTTGAAAGGAGAAGTGAAGATGAAAGAAGAATACATACAAAAGATTGTAGAACTACTACAACGGTGCAACGACATTCCCCTTCTTGACTTCATTCTGCAATTACTTCAAAAAAGCCAGCAGGCTTGACAGCTTGTCAGAATCCATTTTATACAAGGATTCGACAGCTTCGGAAAAAACTGCATCACTTCGCAACCGAACAACGATATCCGAAAGGGTATCGTTCTTTTTTTGCACCTCTTCCCAATCCATGAGGTACGCAATGGAGACGCCGAGAACCTCTGAAAATTTTACAATCTTTGATTGAGGGATATCAACCGACCCTGATTCAATTCTTCCGATGGTAGAATGGTTGGAATACTCCATTTTTGCGGCCAATTCTCGCTGTGACCACCCCAATTCGATCCTTTTCTGTTTGATTTTTTCGCCAATTTTCATGTCATGCACCTCCTTTCCCTCATATAATAACATATCGGTGCATAAAAATCAATATATCTATAAATATTTTTTTCTAAACCTATTGACAAAAAGAAATAGCGATGCTATAATGTCAACAGTGGTGCATGACAAGCACCACAGAAAGGAGATAGAAAAATGGTGGATACGGAACTGCTGAACAAGAAGATCGGCGATTCAGGGAAGAAGATAGGCTACTTGGCTAAAAAATGTGGTCTTTCCCTCGGCGGATTTTACAATTGCCGCACCAATAAAGCGGAATTTAAAGCGAGCCACATTCAAATTCTGGCAGATGAACTTAACATTACAAGCCTAAAGGAAAAAGAAAATATTTTTTTGCCTCGAATGGTGCATGATAAGCACCAATCATTAGGACAACCAAACCTCACATAAGCATGACATGAGGTGATCATCATGGAATACGAACTGAAGAAAACAATCAAAGATGACAGTTTCATCATTCGGGTGTACAGCCCGATCCTTGATGAAGAAGAAAGAAAAAGACGGATGAAGGCCATCTATAAGGCGGCCGAAGACATCTTGAAGAAAGTGAAATAAGGGGGAAAACACAATGGCGAGAGATTTTTTGACGGACGAGGCAGTTGAGAGGGAAATCGAGCGGCTTTCTGAATCGCAGGCGGTGAAGCTGGCAGGGCGTGAACTTCGGCTGAAGTACGAGCGCAGGCAGACGCTTTACACGCTCCGAGCATTGGAAAAGCGAGGCAAGGAGCTGGCGGAGGCCGGCATCACGATGGAGAACATCGACATGATGATGGCGTTGGCCGAGGCAGAGGGGGCGGAGTCATGATGAACTTTTGGAAGTCCTTTCGCACGGTGCTTGCGATGGCTGGGATCGCTCTGCTGTCGGTTGCGGCCAGCTCGTCGGACTACTATGTGCTTGAGCTTGGCGTGAACGAGCCGAGCGGGGTGCGAAACAGCATGATCGTCGGCGTTCTCATGCTTCTACCGATGCTCTTGCATACGCTGTATGACTTGTACATCGAGGCCAGGGTGGCCGATGCCATGGCGAGAAAAGAGCTGGAAAAAGAAGAAGAATGAAAGGAGCATAAGGCAAGAGGAAATGAAGGTTTTGGTGGCGTGTGAGGAAAGCCAAGCGGTGTGCAAGGCTTTCCGAGAAAGAGGGCATGAAGCGTATTCATGCGATATCATCGAATGTTCGGGAGGTCATCCCGAATGGCATATTAATAAGGAAACAATAAACTGAATATTCAAAATACGGAGGTAACACAAAATGAACAAACGGACAATCAATGTTCCAGTTTCCGCGTATAACGATCTGGTGCGAAAGGCGGAGAGAATCGAAGTCGTGAAGCGGATGATTTCCAACGACCGCTACATCGGCCTTGAGGACGTGAAAATCATCCTCGGCATCAAAGAGAGGGAGGAGAGCGAAGATGAAGCTGTATGAAATCACGAACGACTACCTGGCTTTGATGGAGGCCGTGGAGAACGGCGAAATCCCCGAGGAGGCTCTTGCCGACACGCTTGAGGCCATCACCGCCAGCATCGAAGACAAGGCCGACAATATGGCCTGCCTGCTGAAGAACCTTGACGCCGAGATCGTGGCTATCAAGTCTGAGGAAGACCGGCTGAAGGAACGGCGCAAGGTGAAGGAGAATGCCTATGAGCGGATCAAACAGTATCTCTCCGATTCGCTTCAGAGGGCAGGGCTTTCCAAGGTGGAGACGGCGAGAAACAAAATCACCTTCCGCAAGAGCGAGAAGGTGGTCATCGAGGACGAGCTATCCTTTGTCTCATGGGCGCTGGCCAATCGGGATGACTTGCTTACATACGCCAACCCGAAAGCAAATCTGACGGCAATCAAGACCGTCTTGAAGGACGGCATCGAGGTTGTGGGTGCAGAGCTGCGTGTGAATCAGAATATTCAAATCAAGTGAGGTAACAAAGATGTGCAAGGAAATAAGAGAGAAATTTCAAGAGCTGTATTCGCTTGACGTCAACCGATACGTTGAGAAAAAGCAGGGGCTGTCCTATCTCACATGGTCTTACGCATGGGCTGAATTCAAGAAGATTTATCCCGATGCAACCTACGAGGTAAAGAAGGATGAATCGGGGCTGTGCTATTTCGGAGACGAACAGATTGGCTATATGGTCTATACCAGCGTCACGGCCGGCGGCCTCACCTATGAAATGTGGCTTCCCGTGATGGACAATGCCAACAAGTCGATGAAGCTCAATGCCTATACATACAGCACGAGACAGGGTGACAAAACGGTCGAAGCAATCTCCATGTTTGACATCAACAAGGCGGTTATGCGATGCCTGGTGAAAAACCTCGCCATGTTCGGCCTCGGTCTGTATATCTATGCCGGAGAAGACCTGCCGGAGGACATCAAGGAATACATCTGCGCTGACTGCGGCAAGGTGGTTGATTCCAACATGGCTCAGAGGACGCAGAAGGCGTTTGGTGCTTGTCTTTGCAAGGACTGCGGCTTGAAGCGAAGCGAGGTGTCAAGCGTTGCGAGTGACGGGGAAAATCGTTGACGCAAGCGTGGACTTTGTGACGGGCGTGCCGAAGATCACGCTGGCCGTGAATGAGAAGAGCGAGCTTCTGCATGGGTACGACTTTCTGAAGGGCATCGAAAAGCTGGCCATTGAAATCAAGCCGTATAAGGCGAGACGGAGCCTCGATCAGAACTCTTACGCATGGGTTCTGATCGGGAAGATGGCCGACAAACTGCGGACAAGCAAGGACGAGATATACCTTTTGATGCTGAAGCGGTACGGCCAGGGCGGCGTTATTAAGGTACAGCCCCACAACGAGGAGACCATTCTTGCGGCGTTGAAATATTACGAGCCGCACGAAAAGCTCTATACCGAAAACGAAAAATATTACCGTGTTTGGGCAGGCTCAAGCGGATACAACACGGAGGAAATGACGGTCTTCTTGGACGGCATTATTTCCGATGCGAAGGGCATGGGCATCGAAACGATGACGCCGGACGAGCTTGCCGAGCTGCGGAGCTTGGAGGCGATGGCGTGAAGCCGTCCATCTTGGATACGGAATCCGGTGTGTGCTATCTCTGCGGCAGGCACACCGAGACGGCATTGCATCACATTTACTTCGGAGCGAAGCGAAAAATGTCGGATCAAAACGGCTTCACCGTCTTCCTTTGCCCCGACTGCCATCAGTATGCGCCCCACGCCGTCCACCGATGCCGCAGGACGGACTTGAAGCTCAAGGCTATATGCCAGGAGGCTTACGAAAGAACACACGGCAGAGACGAATTTATGCGGCTTGTCGGTCGCAATTACTTATAACTTACGGAGGATATTATGAAATGCAAAGAAATGGTACGGGTGAACGGCGATCTTGTGAACTCGTTCCTTTACAAAAACAACATCACACAAAAGGAATTTTCAAAAAAACTTCTGTATTCAGGCAGCTGGTGGAGCGTTGTGAAAAAAAGCGACTACAACATTCCGAAAAGAACGGCGATTATGATGGCCGATATGTTCGGGTTCGCGTGGAGCGACCTTGTTGGCGAGGGTGTGCCGGAAATGGTAGAACCGCCGAAGGTGGAGGCGGGAGACAACTTCCTCGACTTTGTTGTTATTCTGCAAAACATCGACAAAAAGCTCAATCGAATTGGAGAACAGCTCAACGGCCTTGAATGGCTGCATAAATAACGGAGGAAGAATCATGTGCAGAATGAAATCGGCAATCATCTTAAAAGACCGAATCTTTATCCCCGACTACGACAGTCACTCACAAATGCTCGAAGAACTTGGCATAGAAGATAGCAGAGCGAACGCCGAACGCCTTTTTGTTCGTGCTGAACTGATCCCGACAAACAATGACGTTTTCACGCCGATTGATACGTGGAGTTTCAACGTAGATCAAGACATTCTCCCCGATTGGTTCGTCAAAGAGGTTGATAAGGAGCGCATGGTGAAAGCTGTGTCCGAGTGGGCGAAAGACCGCATCCATATCGGCGTTGATAATTTGAGAATTGACAGCGGACGAAACCATTACATCAAAGACTGCAAGGATGTTACGATTTGCGGCTCGGCAAGCATCAGCAAGGTGTACGGCTCGGCGAGCATCCGCAAGGTGTGCGACTCGGCAAGCATCAGCTATGTGTGCGACTCGGCAAGCATCAGCTATGTGTGCGACTCGGCAAGCATCAGCTATGTGTACGGCTCGGCGAGCATCCGCAAGGTGTGCGACTCGGCAAGCATCAGCGAGGTGTGCGACTCGGCGAGCATCAGCAAGGTGTACGGCTCGGCGAGCATCAGCTATGTGTGCGACTCGGCGAGCATCAGCGAGGTGTGCGACTCGGCAAGCATCAGCTATGTGTACGGCTCGGCGAGCATCCGCAAGGTGTGCGACTCGGCGAGCATCAGCTTTGTGCGCGACTCGGCAATGATTGCGTCATCACCGTATGGATGGGCAAATAAGGACAAAGTTATATTGTCAAACAACGCAACATTCAAGGATAACCAAGCGAAAATCATATATCAAGCTGGCGATTGGGAACTCCGACTCGTAGGAAAGGAAGCGAAATAATGGCAAACTTTAATTTCAACAAGGCAATCCTGGGAGGCCGCATGACGGCTGATCCCGAACTGAAGCAGACGAACAGCGGCGTGGCGGTTACGACCTTCTCCATTGCCGTTAACCGCCGGAAGGGCGGCAAGGCCGACTTCATCAACTGCACCGCATGGAGGCAGACGGCGGAATTTATCACAAAATACTTCCGCAAGGGAAGCTCCATCTGCGTCACGGGTGCCATTCAGAACCGCACATGGACGGATCAGAACGGGCAGAAGCGGTATGCAACGGAAATCGTTGTGGACGAGGCCGCTTTCGTTGACGGCAAAAACGATGGGCAGCAAGCGGACGGCTTTGCGCCCGATCCTATGCCGGAGGAGCCTCTTGAGGTTTTGGCAAACAATGATGACCTTCCCTTTTAAGGAGGTACGGCCATGAGCAAATATGGCAACAAGAAAATCACAAAAAACGGCAAAATCTTTGATTCTCACAAGGAATACAGACGATACTGTGCATTGCTCCTGCTTGAAAGGGCGGGAGCAATCACAGACCTCCGCAGGCAGGTGAAATACGTCCTGATCCCGCAACAGAGGGAATATACAGGAGAAACCGACAGAAAAGGCATTCTCAAGAAGGGAAAGGTGATCGAAAGAGAATGCAGCTATGTCGCCGACTTCGTTTACAAAGAGGACGGGAAAATCGTTGTGGAGGACACCAAGGGCGTCCGCACAAAGGACTACATCATCAAGCGGAAGCTGATGCTGTGGGTGCATGGCATACGAATTCGGGAGGTGTAGAGAATGCTCGTTGTTGTAAAAGTGAAAGACACGGACAACATCATCGGGTTAAAGGAAGACATTGCCGCCCGTCTTGAGGATGTGGCGGACATCGAAAGAATCGACATATACGAAGAAAGCGAGGAAGAAGAGCATGGCAAAACTGAAAGACGTGAAAAAGCTCGTGAAATTCATTCTTGAAAACGATGAAAAGGCAAGAAACAGCGACAACTACCTGTATTTCATGGTGATCAATCTGCTGGCGGACAAGAACAGCATTGACATTTCCGCCATCAACATTGCCTCCTTCCTGCTGAATGCGAAGGCATATCCGTTTCCGCCCTTTGAATCGGTGCGGAGAGCCAGGCAGAAGGTGCAGGAGGAATTCCCCCACCTGGCGGCAAGGGAGACGGTACAGGGCTTCCGTGCGGAGAATGAGACGGCATACAGAGAGTTTGCGAGGGGCTGACGACAATGGCAGAAGTGAAATGGATCAAGATAACGACAGACATATTTGACGATGAAAAGGTTCTGCTGATCGAGAGCCTGCCGGACGCATACGCCATTATAACGGTTTGGTTCAAGCTTCTCTGCCTGGCCGGAAAGCAGAACAACAGCGGCGTTTTCCTGCTTGGCCGCTTGCCGTATACAGACAAGATGCTGGCGACCATCTTTCGCATGAAGGAGTCCACCGTGACCATGGCCTTGAACACCTTTGAGGAATTCGGAATGATTGAAATTGTTGACGGCGTTATCACGATTCCGAACTGGAACAAGCACCAAACGCTCGATTCATACGAAAAGAAAAAAGAACGGGATAGGCTGTACAAAAGGGAAAGACGGGCGGCGCAAAGGGCTTTGATTGGGCTGTCGTCGGACGAGTCGTCGGACAGTCAGCCGACACGTCTGCCTGACGTCGCTATTTCAGAAGAAGATAAAGATAAAGAAGAAGATAAAGATGTAGATAAAGAGATTAAGAATATAAAAGAGAGAAGGCCGATTCGCCATAAATATGGCGAATACAACAATGTGCTTCTCTCGGACGCCGACCTTGAAAAGCTGAAAAGTGAATTCCCGCAGGACTGGCAGTTTCGGATTGAGAATCTGTCCTCCTACATAGCAAGCACGGGCAAATCCTATAAAAACCATCTTGCTACGATTCGGAATTGGGCAAGGAAGGAGACGGAACGGCAGACGGCGAAGCCGGCGGCACGTTCAACGGGCGGGAATCCGTTTTTAGACTTAGCGAAGGACGAAAATCTATTCTGACGGAGGCTTTCGATGACAAGAGAAGAGACAATCAAAGTGCTGGCCATCTTAAAGGCGGCCTACCCGAACAGCTACAAGAATATGTCAAAGGAGGAGGCAAACGGTACGGTGTCCGTTTGGGCGATGCAGTTTGCCACCTATCCGCCGGAGCTTGTGATGATTGCTATAAACAAGCTGATCAGCTCCTCTCCTTTCCCTCCTGCCATCTGCGAGGTGAAGGACAAGATCGGCGGAATGTATTGGGAGGTGTGGGGCATCTTGAACGAGGATAGAGCGAACGGCAGAATACTTACGGACGAGCAAAGGGCGATGTACCACCGCATGATGGAAACCATAGAGACGATACGCAACAATCCGAAGGCAGAGCCGGCCATTACTGAACTGATGGGCGGAGGCAATCGGGCAATGATAGGAGGCTGAGGCAGATGAAGGCACGCATCCCATTTCGACCATCTAACCGACAGCGTGCGGCGATGGAGGAGGAGATCGACCGACAGCTGGCTGTGAATGCCAGGCGAATGAACGCTGACCTTTGTGCGGTTTTTCTTTGGTCGCTCCGAGAAAGCGAGGGCTGGGAAAAGGAAAAGCTGACAGAGAAGGCCGAGCATTTTCTTGACGGCGTTGAGAGGCTTGCGCACCATTATGAAATGCACGAGGAGGACGCTTCCTGGCTGTGCAAGCATCTGCTGAAGGCTATGGGCGTTGATGTTGACAAGATCGCCGAAGGAAAGTTTGTTCAATGGGAAGGAAAAGGGTGATATATTTGGATGCTGAACGATGGTTGGAACAGTTTGCAAAGCTGGACGAGCTGATGGAAGGCAAGAGAGCAGAGATCGAAAGGGTGAGGGCGACCGCCTATAACACGGTGGGTGGCATGGACGGGATGCCTCATGCACCAGGGATATCCGATAAGGTGGGGAGCCTGACGGTGAAGCTGTTAGTGCTGGAAGAGGAGCTGAAGCAATATGAAGACCGCAAAAGTGCTATGCTGGACGTGCTTCAGATGCTTCCGGCCAACGAATACGGCGTACTGCATAGGGAATATGTGCGGCATATGAAACAGAGGCAAATTGCAGAGGGAATGGGTTACAGCGAGAGACAAATTTCCCGAATTAAGAAAAATGGCCTGAAATTACTGAAAGATGTCCTGAAATGTCCTTGAATGTCCGGCCTTAAAGTGGTATAATGCTATCATGAAATAAGTCCGAAAAGCATCTGCCGGTTGCCGGTGGGTGCTTTTTTGCATTGAAAACCTATTGCATAGGTTGATAGAAGCAAGGCGCCACCGCACACCATGGGCGGCAAATACCTTATACCTCCGGGGCGGCGTGTAGTGCGCCGCCTATGGTGCCTGCATCATGATATAGAAAGGGGCGAGAGTGTGCTGACACCGAAGCAGGAGAAGTTTGCAAAATGCATTGCGCTTGACGGCATGAGCTATTCAGATGCGTATCGCTCTGCCTACGACACGTCAAGGATGACCGATAAGTCGATCAACGAAAAGGCAAGTATACTCAAGGATAACGTCAAGATAAGGGCAAGGATGAAGGAATTGGCGGCCGAAATCGACTCCCCGAAGATCATGTCGAGGACGAAGAGGGCGGAAAAGCTGACCGAGCTTGCGGAAGAATCCGAAGACCCAAACATCATCATTCGGGCGATTGATACGCTGAACAAGATGACGGGCGAATACATACAGAAGGTCGAGGCCGAGGTGAAGAACGAGGTCACGATTCAAATTGAATTGAGCGATGACGAATGAAGGTATACATCAAGATATCCAAGAGGGTATTCAACGATGTGTACCTTCCTTATTTGGATAACGAGGACAGATACCTTGTCTTCTACGGCGGCGGCTCTTCGGGTAAGAGCTATTTTATTGCCCAGCGGTTCATCTATATGCTGATTCATCCGAGGCGGTGCAATCTGCTTGTGGTGCGCCAAACGGGCGATACCAACCGGCGAAGCACGTTCCCTCTGCTGAAGCAGGTCATATCAAATTGGAATCTCTCGGAGCATTTTAAGATCAACGAAAGCGATATGCGCATACGGTGCAAGCTGACGGGAAACGAGGTTGCCTTCGCCGGCCTTGATGACGTTGAGAAGATCAAATCCATCACCTTTGAAAACGGAGAGCTGACCACCATATGGGTGGAGGAGGCTACGGAATGCCAGGAGGCGGACATTAACCAGCTTAAGGTGCGTCTGCGTGGCGGTAAGTCCAAGAAGCAGATGGTGCTTTCCTTTAACCCGATCAACATTCAGCATTGGATCAAAAAGCATTTTATCGATAGCGGACTGGCGACAGTCTGCTTTTCTACGTATAAGGACAACAAATTCCTGACAGATGATGACCGCAAGGCATTGGAAGAGCTGAAGGACATTGACGAATACACCTACGAGGTCTATTGCCTCGGCAAGTGGGGGATTCTCGGCAAGACGGTCTTTGATGCCAGGGCGATACAGAAGCGGCTTGACGCCATTCCAAAGGCGATCAAAACGGGCTATTTTCTCTATGACTATGACGGCCTGAAGATCACCAACATCCAATGGAAGAACGACAAGGACGGCTTTATACGCATATATCGGATGCCGAATATGCCGGAGTTTACGGAATATTGCATCGGCGGCGACACGGCAGGAGAAGGAAGCGACTTCTTCACCGGCCATGTGCTGGATGCCAAGACCGGCGATCAGGTGGCGGTGCTGAAGCATCAGTTTGATGCCGACCAGTACACACGCCAAATGTACTGTCTCGGAGTGTATTTCAAGAACGCCTTAATCGGCATTGAGGCGAACTTTGACAGCTATCCAATCATGGAGCTTCAAAGGCTTGGCTATCCGAGGCAGTACACGAGAGAGGCGCAGGACACCTACACAGGAAAGACCGAGAAGCGGTTTGGCTTCAAGACAACTAGCCTGACGAGGCCGACCATCCTTTCACGGCTGATCGAGATCGTGCGTGAGCATTGCGACACCATCAACGACAAGGCCACGCTGGAAGAGCTGTTGACCATCATTCGCAATGAGAAGGGGCGCATTGAAGCTCCGGAAGGCGGACACGATGACATGATGATGGGGCTGGCCATCGCTCACCATATACGAGAGCAGGTTGTCTTCCCTCAAGAGGTGATTGAGGTGCATCCGCAGTATCGCTTCAACGTGGAGAGAGAAGGCGCAGTACAGTATGACTACGGTGAGGCTATGACCGTGGTGTAAGGAGGAAGCATGACAATATTGCTTATATTGGCCATCGGTGCTGTAAACGTGGCCTGCTTTCTGATTGGCGCAAAGGTTGGCCAGGCGGTCAGCAAGGGCGAGAAGGTGGAGATGCCTTCCCTGAACCCCGTGAAGGCCATACAGGAGCAGGAAGCAAAGCGAGAGGCACAGAAGGAGCAGGAGAGGCTTGACGTCATCCTGCGCAATATAGAGGCCTATGACGGCACGAGCCGAGGCCAGGAAGATATCCCACGGAGGTGAAGGATTGGATATTCAGGAAATCAAGGAAACCCCAATATGGGAGTTGTACGAGAAGGGAAGAAACTATCACAGACAGACGGGCATTTACGTGGATACCGACAGAAACTATCGGATGTACAACGGCGACCAGTGGGCAGGCGCAAAGCTGGGCGATGTGGAGCCGGTACAGAAGAACTTCATCCGCCCGATTGTAAAGTATAAGCTGTCGGTCATCCACGACAATTTGTACGCCATCAACTACTCCTCACAGAACTATGAGAATCAGGAATTCCGCAAGCAGGCGGAACGGTACTGCGATATTCTGAACGGATACGCCGCCCGTATCTGGGAAAAGGACAAGATGGACGTGAAGGGGCGTACCATCACCAAGGACGGAGCCATCAATGACGAGGGCATTCTGTATATCGACTTCGACAAGGAGACGATGATGCCCGTCAATGAGGTTGTGAAAAAGAACGACATCTATTACGGAAACGAGAATGACGATGACATCCAAAGCCAGCCGTACATTCTGATCCGCAAGAGAATGCCGGTTGTCAATGCTATCGAGCTTGCCCTTTATATGGGCATGAGCGAGGAAAAGATATCCTACTTGATCGGCGATAATGATACCTTTGAGGAAAGCGGAGAAGCGGCCAAGCTGGAAGTAGACAACATGGTGACCGTGGTGTACAAGATGTACAAGAAGGACGGCACCGTGCATTTCTCCGTGGCCACAAGATGGTGTGACATTACCGAGGACGTGGATACGGGGCTTTCGCTTTACCCCGTGGCGCATTTCAATTGGGAGGAGAAAGAGGGCAGCGCACGTGGAGAGGGAGAAGTGCGCTATCTGATTCCAAACCAAATTGAGGTGAACCGCACGGAAGTCCGCCGTGTTCTGACGGTAAAATACCAGGCCTATCCGCAGAAGGTTGTCGATATCAGTAAGATTTCCAATCCCCAGGCATTGAACACGGTCGGAGGCACGATCCGCACCAACGGTCAGCCCGTGGAGGACGTTCACAAGATTGTAGGCACCATACCGCCTGCACAGATGTCTCCCGATGTGAAACAGCTCCAGGACGATTTGATCGAGGTGACGAGAACCCTCGCCGGTGCAGGTGATAGCGCAACCGGCCAGGTCAATCCCGAATCGGCTTCCGGCCGTGCCATCTTGGCCGTTCAGCAGGCCTCTCAGGCTCCTATGACCGAACAAAGGGAGCGATACAAGGCCTTTGTTGAGGATGTGGCCAAGATATGGCTGGAATACCTGATCGTTTACTCCGAGAACGGCGTGAACATGGAAGAAAAGGTGACCGATCCGACCACGGGCGAAGAGACGGTGCAGGTGGTCAATGTGCCGCAGAGTGCCTTGCAACAACTTCAGGCCACGGTGAAGATCGATGTGACGCCGAAGGGTGTTTACGATAAGTTTGCCCAGGAGCAGACCATCGAAAACCTGCTTCTTCAGGGCTTCTTCACATCGCAGAGAGTGAGTGAGCTTGAGACCTACGCCGAGGTGCTGGACGATGACTCCGTTGCGCCGAAGATGAAGATTCTTGAGGCCATTGAGCGCATCAAGAAGGAACAGCAGAGAATCGCCATGATTGAGGCGCAGGCGCAGATGATGCAACAGAGGGCAACGCAGTTCCTCCTCGGTGATCCTGACGAGCAGTCCTCCATGATGACCGAGGCCATGATGCAGTCGCAGGCAGCCGCAATGCCTGCGGAGGGCGAAGTGCCTGTCGAAGAGGGAATGCCCGAAGAACAAATGCCGATATAAAGGCTTATAACAAGGAGAATGTATGAACGAAAAGGAATTTTCAAAATTATGCAAAGAGCTCGTTATGCAGTATGCAAATGAGCATATTGACAAGACCGACAAAAAGCAAATCACAGAAGATGACGTTTTTGTCGTTTGGATGTGCAAGACCTTGCAGAACAACAAGGCTCTCGCCAGTACTACGTTGCCTGATGGCATGTATTATGAAATCACTTACAATGGCGACAAGAAAGAGCTTTACTTTGACGCCTACAAGAAGTTTGAAAACAGATGTGCATACGTTGAGTGACAAAGGCAACAATCCGGAAATCTCGGACTGTTGCTTTTTATTATGACCAGGCGTGGAAGTCGTAAAAAGCTACGGAATACGGTGAAGCAAACACCAATCAAAAAATGGGAAGGAAATCATTATATGGAAAACAATGAAAACCTTGTGACCGAGCAGGTTGCTGAAAACGTGGAGCAGACCACAGAGCAAAGCCCGAAGACCTATACCGAGGCGGAATTCAACGCCAAGCTGGACGAGGTTTTGGGAAAGAAAATCGCCCGAAAAGAGGCCAAGATTCGCAAGGAATACGAGCGAAAGTACGGAGACCTTGAGAATGTGTTGAAGGCCGGAACGGGCAAGGATAGCGTTGAGGAAGTGACCGATACCTTCCGTGAGTTTTACGAGAAGAAGGGCATTCAGATTCAGAAGAATCCTGCCTTCTCGGACAACGACATCGAAAGGTTGGCAAAAGCTGATGCCGAGGATATCATCCAGTCCGGCTACGAAGACGTGGTGGAAGAGGTGGATCGCCTTGCAGACATCGGCGTTGGCAACATGACCGCAAGAGAAAAGGCCATGTTCAAGGTGCTGGCGGAGCATCGAAGCTCCACGGAAAAGGGCAAAGAGCTTGCCAAGCTGGGGGTGACCGAGGACGTCTACAACAGCAAGGAATTCAAAGAATTCGCCAGCAAATTCAATTCCAAGACGCCGATCCGAGATATCTATGATATCTACGCAAAGACACAACCGAAAAAAGACATCAAACCAATGGGAAGCATGAAGAACAGCGCATCGGATGACGGCGGCGTGAAGGACTTCTATTCGTTTGAAGAGGCGTCGAGATTCACAAAGAAGGACTTTGACAAGAATCCGGCTCTCTTCAAGGCCGTGCAGGCTTCCATGACAAAGTGGTAATGCTTCCCTTCCAACGAAAGGAAGGAACAAAATTATGGCAGTACAGCATTTTATTCAGACCGTTTGGTCGAAAAACATTCTTGATGACCTTGAGGAGCGTTGCAAGCTGGTCAAGGATTGCACGAGAGAATACGAGGGCGACTGTAAGTACGCACAGACCGTCAAGATTCTCGGCGTTGGCGATCCTTCTGTCGGCAACTACACCGGCCAGGACATCACCATCGAAGCTATGAGCGACAAGTCTCAGGAGCTGACGATTGACGTTCGGAAGTATTTCGCTTTTGAGGTGCCTGACGTTGACGTGGCGCAGTCCGTTCCCGGTCTCCCTCAGAAGTATCAGGAGAAGGCCGTCAAGGCACTTGCGCTTGCAAGAGAGAAGTTTATCGGTGCGCTGGTCGCCGGCAAGGCACAGTCTACCTCTGACGAAGAGGCCGGTAATTCCACTTACAAGCAGGGGGCAACCACCATCGTCACGGCAACCAATAAGACCAAGGCGGCCATCCGTGCGGCTCTTACCTCCGCCATCGTGAAGCTGAGAGAGAACAACTTTGACGATTCCGGCGTTATCGAGATTTCGCCTGCGGATTATGCTCTGTTCAAGGACGAGCTGGTTGACCTGAAGACCAACAACGACGAACTGATCAAGCGTGGCGTGGTTGGTATGTTCGACAACTACGAGGTGAAGTCCACCAACAACATCTATGCCGACAGCTCCCATACCTATGCCATTGTGCGCTCCACCCATGCCATTGCTTTTGCCGGTCAGCTTGACAAGGTCGAGGCAGGCCGCATGGAAAAGCGCTTCTCTGACTACATCAGAGGCCTTGACGTGTACGGTGCCAAGATCATCGATCAGAAGCAGCTCGTTTGCGTGAAGATTCCGCTGACCGCAACCGCATAAGGAGAGGGGAAACAACATGAAAATTGTTCTTGTGAACGTTGATTTCATCGACGCATACACCGGCGAGCTGCGCCCTGCCGGAAGCAAGGCTGAAATGACGGACGAGAGAATTGCCGAAATTCGGGCAATTAACCCCGAATTTGTCTCTGTCGTCGGCGTTGCCGATGAAAAGGACGAGGAAAAGGTCGAGAAGAAGGCCGATAAGAAGGGTAAATGAAACAAACAGCGGGGGAGTCAATCGCTCCCCCGTTGTATTTTTATCTTGTTAACAGAAGCCGGTGGGGCAGTACCACCAAACAAGACCGAAAGGGGAAAGATAAATGGAATTTGAATTGTTTGTAGACCAGCCGAGTTTGGAACTGAAGAAGGGCATCAGAGTTTTATTTGATACGGAAGTATCCTATAAGAGCGATAAGGTTGAGCAGATTTTGAAGAATCTGAAGCTGGATACGATTCTTGACGAAGAGGGATCGAACGGCGTCAACTCTTACAAGACAAAGAGCCATATTTCGATTTCGCTGAACGAGGGCGACATTCTCCTCTTTGATCCAAGCAGAGGGTATTACCTGCCTTCTTACCCGAAAAGAACTATCGAGCAGGCCATTGAGGACATTTCCTCGCTGAAAGGCATGAAGCTGACCGGCGATACGGAGCAGGGGTGAATAAATGTTTGTTGTAAACGAAGATAATAGCATTTTTTGCACCCGTGGTGACTGCGGAACGATGATTGTTTCGTATGAACGAGACGGCGAACCCTATCTTTTTCAGCCGGAGGACGTGGTGCGCTTCCAGGCTTACCACAAGAAGGGCTGTCACAAGGTTGTCATTCAAAAGGAGATCGTGATCGGCATCGAGTCGGAGGCCGTCGCCATTTACCTTTCGGCTGCCGACACAAAAATCGGCGAGATTATCAGCAAGCCGGCGGACTATTGGTATGAAATCGAGCTGAATCCCTATACCAATCCCGAAACCATCATCGGCTATGATGATGACGGAGCCAAGGTGTTCCGCCTGTTCCCCGAAGGTGCGGATGCGAACATTGAGCCGCCTGCGGACATCCCCGTTGACGAGGTGTGCGATGCCGTGGCCGAGGCTTTGGCCAGGGTGAAGGCAAGCGGTGCCTTTGACGGCGAGGACGGCTATACGCCCGTTTATGGCTTGGACTACCATGACGGCGAGGACGGCTATACGCCGCAGAAGGGCGTGGATTACTACACCGATGCGGATCGGGCGGCGATGGTGCAGGAGGTTCTTGCGGCCATCCCGGCCTACAACGGAGAGACGGAGGACGTGACATGATTATCAACCTTGCCAAGAAAATGAAACTGAAGACGGCAGACAAGGTGTGCAGGGAGGACATCACGATCAATCCTTTGCTTCAGACCAAGACGGCGACGGATAACGGAACGGTGAAGCCTGACGCCGGATATGTCGGACTTGGGAAAGTGGAAGTGGATGTGTCTACCATGCCGTGCGACACGCTTGACAAGCCGCTTCTGCCGAAGTTTGGCAATGTCAAGTACTTCGCCAACGGTCGCTCGGAAGTTGGATATATGAGGCTTGCGCCGTTTGTGACCAATATAGGAACGTTTGTTGCTTCCGGCGAAACAAGCTTAGCGTCGAATAATTCCGCCGAAGAAGCGCCCGGCTTAAGAAGAAGCCGCTCAAATCAGATGATCAATTTGAATGGAAAACGGTATACGGCGACAGATGTCGGTAGTGTTATGGGGTTTGTTGAAAACGTCAGCGTCCACGGGAATCAGGCGACTGTACCCGATATTGTAATTCCTCCTTTTGTATTGCGCACAGTAACAGCATACAACGGTACGAATGAGCAATTCATTGAGGAGATGGGGGCAGATTCAAAAACTTCAAGCGTGTATGAATCGGGCGGAGCAATCGCATACCACAACGCCATGTTTGCGGTTACGGAAAGCGGCACCATTCTTTGTCTTGCGGTGGATGCCATATATCCGAGGGTTGACATCGCCATGGCCGGTTCTGTTACATCATACGAATATTCGCTTGACGATGGCATTACGTGGGAGGCGGCAACAGAAGGCTTTGTATTCCGGCAGGTGGAGCACGTGATGCTTCGCAATGCAGGAGGCTCAACCATACACATCGGAACCAGAGAGGGCGCAAACGATATCTGCACACTCACAAGCAATCAGTATGTTGCGTATTCGACCGAAAATACAACTTGGTATGTATCGGAGGAGGCCTAAATGGCAGGGAAGGCAAATGGAAAACTCAAGCCGAGCAAGGGTGCTGTCGGCAAAATCAAGGGCAAATTCTATAAGGTGATCGCAAAGATAAAGGGGGCGGATACATGACTTTGCTTGAAATGAAAAAGAAGGTGTTGGGGCTGATCGAAGAGCTTGACGCCGACAGCGAATTTTTGACGGAAGACCCCGACATTCAAACAAAAATAAACGATGTGGTCAATCAGATTCTCTACGAGCTGGCCAGGATGAAGAAAATCCCGAAGTACGTGGAGCTTTCTGTGACCGAAGGCGAGCTGGTGGACTTTGCGGCCATCGAAGCGGCGGCCGGCAATGAGATATATCAGGTGAGTTTGTTCGGCGGCGTTGACAATCTCCCGAAGGCAAGCGGCACCATTTTTAAGATACTGGAAAGCGGCGTGGCGGAAATTGAGTGCTTTGTCTATCCCGAACGGATCACGGACACGACCAAGGACAGCTATGAATTTGAACTTTCCGCCGATGCACTTGAGATTATGCCCTACGGCATTGCCGCAGACCTTCTCAAAAGCGATGTTTCCACGGAATACGGAAGCGTTTATGCCCAGCGGTACGAGACAATGCTTCAGAGGCTCGATCCCAGGTATCAGATGGCAAGCATCACCATTGAAGGCGGTGTGAGCATCTGATGGCAGAGAAGGTTTCAAGGATATACAGCAATTTCCGTGGCGTGGACTTTCGAGGCGAGGAAATCAGCCTTGTGCGAAGCCCTGACAGCGTGAACGTTTGGAAGGACTACAAAGAGACTGACAGCATCCGCACGAGGCCGGAACTTGCGCTGAAGGTGTCGTTTGACGCTCCTGTTTACGGCGTCTTTTTTTATGGGGCGGATATGCTGGTTCATAGCGGGGAAACGCTGTATCGGGTGCAGGACGGGATAAAAACCGTCCTTTTTTCAGGCTTAAACGAGCATATTTCCGATGGCTTTCTGTATGAAAACATTTGGTACTTCAAGGACGGCAAGAATTATCTGCGCTATGACGGCGTGACGGCGAAGGCGGTGGAGGGCTATGTACCGACCACAACCATCGCACGAAAGCCGGCAGGTGGCGGCACGAAGCACGAAGACATCAATATGCTGACGGGAGTGAGAATCAACAGCTTTCTTGCAGACGGCGGAAGCTTTGATTTCTTCCTTGACGCAACGAATATCGATACCGACTTCCAGCCCATTGTGAAGGTGGACGGCGGCATCATGCCGACCGATTCTTATACGGTGAACTATGAAGAAGGCAAGATTTCCTTCACAAGTGCCGCACCGAACGCTCCGCAAACGGACGGCCAGGACAACGTGACCGTGGAATTCAAGAAGACGATTTCGGGATATTCGGACAGCATTCTCGGCTGTACGCTCCTTCAGGTGTTCGACAACCGTGTTTTCTTCAGCGGAAACAAGGACTACCCGAATGTGGTATGGCATTGCAGTTTGAATGATCCCACCTATTGCTCCGACCTTGACTATTATAGGGAAGGGCTTGACAACGCCAAAATCAATGGCCTTGTGGCCGGAAACAATGCGCTGTGGGTGTTCCGTGAGCCTTCCGAGGCCAATACCACGGTGTTCTACCACACGCCGACCATCGATGACGAATACGGCAAAATCTATCCCTCGTCTCATTCCAGCGTGACGACGGGATGCGTGGGCAAGGCCATCAACTTCAATGACGATATCGTGTTCTTCAGCGAAAGAGGCATGGAGGGCATCAGCGGCGACATTACCACCGAGCAGGTGGTGGCGCACAGAAGCTCTCTCGTTGACCGCAAGCTGACCGCAGAAGAAGGGTATGCGGGCATGGTGCTGGAAGAATGGGAAGGATACCTTCTTGTCTTCATCGGCGATAAGGTGTACCTGGCCGATTCGAGGACGGCCTTCACCAACGAGGATCACATTGAATACGAGTGGTTTTATTGGGAACTTGGGAAGAAGGTTCTATGCGCCCGTGTAAAGAGCGGCATTCTTTACGTTGGCACGGAAGACGGCGTGTATACGCTGACCGACCACAAGGCAAGCGTCAAGAGCCATTGGGTGACGCCGAAGGACAAATTCAACAACCCGAACAAGCAGAAGACCACAAACAAGCGTGGATGCGTGGCCGAGGCCGAGGGCAATGTGGCCTTGTATGCAAAGCTGGACGATACGGGCTTTGAGCTGATCGGGCAGTATGCGAACGTGACCGACTGCTTTGTGAGCCGAATTAAGCGAAAGAAATTCAAGGACATTCAGCTGAAGTTTGCCTCTTCGACACGGTTCAGTCTTGAGACGGTGACGTTAGAGTGCTTCATCGGCGGTTATATCAAGCGGTCAAGCTCTTACACGGCATCTCCGGCCATCGAAACGGGAACGGCGCTGAGAGACCGAGTGACGGGCGTGATATACGAGCCGAGCGTGGAAGACGGTGAGCTTCAGATGACGGCGGCAGACAGGAAAACGGCGGCTGACAGTATCGTATTTGTCGATCGGAATACGGAAGAACAATATGCCCTTTATATGAGCAACGGCACCCCGAAAATGGAAGAAACCGAAGGAACGGCTGCGGCGGACATTGTGCTGACCGACACGGCAGCCGATGTGCAATACAGACTGTACGTGAGCGACGGCAGGCTGAGAATGGAGGAAGTGTAATATGGCGTGTACCTTTTTAACGGACGAAGACAAGAAGAATCTGAGAGACGAAATAATTGCCTACAAGAAGTATGTGGACGGCGAAGTTGGGAAAGTTACGGTCGGCCACGAATGGGATGGAACGGTTCTGAAAATCACAACCGGCTCCGGCACCAGCGGCGTTGACCTCAAGGGCGATCCCTTGAAAGTGGCAGAAGTAACACAGTCCACGGAAAGCGGCGGGGTGAATGAGGTTACCTTCTCGGATGGCTCAAAAGTGACGGTGATGAACGGAAAACGAGGAGAACCCGGCCCCGTTGGCCTTACGGGAATGCCTGGTGCCAATGGTGCCGACGGTTATACGCCAAAAAAGGGCGTCGACTATTGGACGGAAGAGGACAAGGGTGAGGTCGAGGCGTATGTTGACAAAGGGATTGGCACCGCTGTTCCTGCGGCTTTTGCTGAAGCTATTGTACACTCCGAGGGAGATAGCGCAACGAGCGTAATGAGTCAAAAAGCAACGACAAAAGCAATCAACATCGAGAAAGATCGTGCCGTTGCAAGAGAGAACGAAATCGAACGCTTGTTTACTATGCCGACAGAAGATGCGGTTGGAAAATGGCTCGAAGAACATCCAGAAGTAACCACGACTGTTCAAAACGCTTCCCTTGATGTGGCAAAGTTTACAGACGATGCGAAGAAATACATTGTAAAAGACTATGCAACGCCGCAAATGTATGGTGCAAAGGGCGATGGAAACACAGACGATACGACTGCCATTCAAAAATGCATTAACGATAACAGAAATATATTTTTCCCAAAAGGAACTTATAGGATAACAGCTCCGTTGGAACTTTCAGCCGGAAAAACACTTTATGGTATCAACAATTATTCAACCACTATTTTCTGCGATAAAACAGATGGATTCCATTTCAAAGAGAGTGCTGAAAGGGTAACAATACGGGATTTATCTTTTAGGGAATTCATGAAAAAAGAAAAATATGACGAGGCAAAATCAAACAATTTTCCGGATGGCAAACATAAGTTGTTCACATTTAACCGTGCCGCCGTGCTGTGCATATTTGATAATATTTGGACAAGATATTTCAGCGATTCAATTTTTTACGATAACGGCAACGGTTTTATAAACAACATATACATTCAAGATTGCACACTTGAATATGGTGGTAATAATGCCATTGAATTTATCGGAAAACCAAGCTCTCAAATCAACGATGTTGTTATAAGAAACACAAATGTTTCATATTTTGAAAACGATGGAATATGTATAGCAGGTTGTAATATTACGGTTGAAAACTGCTCAATCCAAGCGTGCAGAAATGGTGTTCGTGTTGATGGAACAATGTCCAATGGAACATACACCAGCGTCTTATCGAAAGGAATCAATATCTCGAACAACTATTTTGAGTTGATTCGCCAGAGTTATATATGGTGCAACGCAGAATGCAACCCATCTGAAAACAAACATTGCACAATAGCAGGTATGTCGATCAGTTGCAATCAAGGTATGCATCATGAAACGCCAGACGTGGATGAAAACGGGAATTATTATCCCGCTGTCAGATTCACGTTAGCCGGCAGTAACCCAACAAGATATTTGAGCAACATTGGGTATCAATATATCGGCGGAGTGATTTACACCGGGAACAGATTTGATGTAAATGGATCAAAAACGCTTGTAGATGGTAGAAATATTTTATATAAAGATAGCGTCTTCGTTACAGATGCTATGGCTGGCAGTTATAGCGTTCTCGGATCGGATGGCAAGGGAAATCCGCCCTATAATCTTGTCAATATGGGAACAGCGACGGTTATTTCGAGATATCAAAAAATCACAAGCGTCGTAAAACCATATGAATTTTTTGTTACGGGAGAACATACTGCAACCACCGAGCAACTTGTATTAAATCCGTCCTCAGTGGCCTATTATCGTATAAAACGCAATGATATTATATATTTCAAATGCAACTGTACGATAGACGGAACATCGACAAACACGAAGTTGGACTTTAACGTGTATATGAAAGACGGAACCATTAAAAGCAACTTGCTCAACAAGACATACACCGAATCTGGCGAAATAAAGTTGAGTTCAGTCGATATATCAGCAATTGCCAAGGCTTCAATGGGAGATATAGATTCTATCGATGTTGTTATTAAAGCTGGCGGGAATACGGTGACTATCGATAATGCCTTTGTTGAGCATATTTGAAGCTGAACCATATAAAAGAAATGGTAGGCAAGTGAGATACACATTATTTGACAACACCGCATCTTCGGATGAGAGGAAGGAGACAAATGGCAGTAAATTACGAAGACCCCCGCTTCAGTCAGGTTGAGACCGACAAAAAAGAAGCGCTGTCGGATTTGGAACAAACATATGCCGGCATCATCGGCAACAGCGACCAATACTATCAGGCGCAGATCGATGCTTCCAAGCAATGGGCGGATACGCAGTCCAAGCTTCAGCAGGATAACACAGACTTTGCCATTGAGCAGATTGAACAGCAGAAGGCGCAGGCGCAGAAGGACTATACCAAGGAGCAGTCGGGCGCATACGTAGACTGGCAGAAGCAGAGCAACGAATACGGTACGGAGGCGGAGAAAATCGCCTCCGCCGGCCTTGCCGGCACGGGCTTCAGCGAAAGCTCGCAGGTCAGTATGTACAACACCTACCAAAACCGAGTGGCGACGGCAAGAGAGTCGTACAATCAGGCCGTAATGAATTACAACAACGCCATCAAGGACGCACGGCTTCAGAACAATGCCGTCCTGGCGGAAATCGCATACCAATCCCTTCAGCAACAGCTTGAGCTTTCCCTTCAGGGCTTCCAGTACAAGAACCAGCTCATTCTTGAGCAGGCGAACAAGAAGACCGAACTTGAGAATACATACTACGGCCGTTATATGGACGTTCTCAATCAGATCAATCAGGAAAATGCGCTTGCCGAGGAGCAGAGACAGTTCAATCAGAATTATGCACTCTCCGTCCAGCAGATGCAGGAAGAAATTCGCCAGTACAATCAGACCTATTCGCTTCAGGTGAAGGAATACGAAGAGGGCATCCGCCAGTTCAACGAAGAAATCGCACGGCTCAAGGCCAAGGACAAGCAGGAGCATCAGCGTGAGATTCAGCAGCTCGAATTGCAGAAGAAGCAGTACGAGCTTGAAAAACAGCAGATTGCCGAACAGAAACGGCAGTTTGACAAAGAAATGGCCGAAAAACAGCGTCAGTTCGATGCCGAATTGGCCTATCAGAAGTCGAAGTCTTCCGGCTCTTCGGGCGGTAGCATAAGCAAGTCTTCCAGCTCCGGTAGCTCCGGCGGATCGATTGCACCGAAAGCGCCTCAAGCAAAAAACTATGCGGTGAATACGGCCTATTATCAGGGTGATTTGAACCCCGATGCCAACAAATACGGCACATACTCCAACGGATACCAGCCGAAGGGCATCAGCGGCCACGGCAAGCTCTCCCGAACGAACGATTCCATCACATTTAACACGCAGACGCTTTCCGGGCAAAAGCAGACCGTAACGCAGGTTATTTGGAAGGCAGAGGACGGCACCAAGTGGTATTGGGAAGGCAGACAAAACAAATATATACGGGTGAGCAACCACGGCGGCGGTGGCGGAAAGTTTTGATAGGACGGTGTGATAATGGCGAATTATTATCTTGATGATAACGGCAAAATTACAACCAAAAAGAGAAACCAAAGAAAAAAAGGAAAAAGTTATATACTCGGCGATGACGGAAGGATCAAAGAGGTCGAAACCCTTGGCGGCGAGGAAGACATTGCCCCTGTAAGAGAAACGGCGAAGAAGGAAGAAAAAGAGGATGACAGCAAGCTTGACCTCTTCCAAAAAGGCCTGTTTGATGACGGATACGATGTAGGCGATATAACAAAAACCATTCTCGGAACGGCAGGAGATATCGGCCTTGGCCTTGTGAAAGGCGTTGCCAAGATTGGCGAAGGAGCGGGCAAGGCAATTGCGACCGGTATTGCCGGTGTTGCCGATGCTTTTGGTCAGGACGAATATGCGGCAAGGGTGAGAAAGAATCTGAAAGAATCGGCCATTGATAACCTCACCGAGGGTGCATCCGATTATCTCGGCGATCGGTCTGTGCTTGGCAGAACGTCCAAGAGCATTGTTGAGGGTGTTGGCCAGGTTGGCGGCATTCTTGCAACGGGCGGCATGGGAGCCGCCGCAGGCCTCGGCACGGCAGGCGTGACCGCTTTGACAACGGGCGTTACCGGCGTCAGCAGTTTCGGCCACGGAGTAGGAGAGGCATACAAAGGCGGCGCAAAGGAAGGAGAGGCGGAGCTTTACGGCTTGATCGCCGGTGCCGCAGATGCAGGAACCGAGCTTCTTTTCGGTGGCCTTGGCAAGGCGGTAAAGGCCAAAGGTCTTTCCACCGGCATTTTAAGCTATGATGATGCGCTGGCGAAAAAGGTGTCAAGCCTGTTCTCCAATCAGATAGCAAAAAACCTCACCGAGTACGGCATCAAATCCAGCGCAGAAGGCGCAGAAGAGGTTTTGGCCGGCGTGATACAGGCCGTTGGCAAAAATGTCACCTATATGTCTGACGAAGAGCTGATGGATATTTTGGAAGACGAAAACCTGTTGGAGCAGTTTGTTGTCGGTGCGGTGACCAGCGGTATCGCCCAGGCTCCGAGCCTGGTACAGTCTACCCAGCAGGGCAGAGATTTCGTCACAGGCCGAACCGAAAACGAGGAAGCCGTTATTTCCAAGGAAGTCGAAAAGCGCATTGAGGAAGCGAAAGCCGAGGGCAAAAAGCTCTCCAAAAAGGAAGAGGCCGCCATTGCCGAGCAGGTTGAAAAAGACATGGAAAAAGGCCGCATTTCAACCGATACCATTGAGGAAATGTTCGGCGGTGAGACCTACGAGAAGTATAAAAAAGTCGTTGACATGGAAGAATCTCTCGCCAATGAAGAGGCCACGGTGCGGGAGGAATTCAATGCCCTTAACCGCATGAAGAAGGGCGACATGACGGGAGAGCAGACCGACCGGCTGGAAGAGCTGCGCACCAAGCTGACGGACATTTCCTCTCGCCGAGAGAAGATGGCGCAGGATCATGTGAAAGACAACCTGAAAAAACAACTCAGCGATGAGGTTTCCTATTTTGTCAAGGATGACCGGCTGGCCGAAAGCTACAACGAGAAGGCGAGACGAAGCCAGGCGTTTGAGGCGGATTTGGAGGCATACAGCCCCGAACAGCGCAAGGTTGTTGAAAAGGCCGTGAAGAGCGGAATCCTGAACAATACAAACAGAACACACGAATTTGTTGATATCGTTGCCAAGATATCGGCAGACAAGGGTGTTCTTTTTGATTTCACCAACAACGAGCGGCTGAAGGCATCCGGCTTTTCCGTTGAGGGCGCAACCGTCAATGGTTATATCACAAAGGACGGCATTGCGATTAACATGGATTCTCCGAAGGCGTGGCAGTCCACGGTCGGCCATGAGATTACCCACGTGCTGGAAGGCACCGAGGTTTACACGGGGCTTCAGTCCGCTTTGTTTGAATACGCCAAAGCGAAGAACGACTACCAAGGCCGATACGATACGCTGAATAAGCTGTACAAGGGAAAGAACGTGGAGGCCGAGCTTACCGCAGACCTTGTGGGCGATTATCTCTTCACCGATGAATCCTTTGTCAACAGCCTTTCGACCAAGCATCGAAACGTCTTCCAAAAGATTTACGATGAAATCAAGTATCTTGCCAAAATTGTGACCGCCGGAAGCAAGGAAGCACGACAGCTTGAAAAAGTCAAGAGGGCGTTTGATAAGGCGTATAAGGCGAAGGGGAAGCCGAGCGGGGAGATTCGATATGCTTTGAAAGAGTATACCGATCATCAAAAGAAAAATTGGGAATCCAGCAAGAGAATTGTTGTTTACAACGATAATGCACAGCTTTCGCAATTCATCCAGGAATCCGTTGCCAACAAAACGATGGACAAGAAAATGTACTTCGGGGCAGTTCCGCCCGATTTGGCCGGAAAGATTCAGTCTGATACCGGCATAAACGTTGAAAACTATAATCTGTCTTTAGGTTCCAATGAAATCAGAAAAATCCTGAAAGACCACGGGAATGAAGCAACCGAGGCTTTGAGGGGGCAAAGGGCAATTACGGCGGATGATTTTTCGCACGTGATGGATGTCGTTCTCAATCCGACAAGTGTAAAACTATCGGATAAAACCTATATGGGGAAGCCTGCCATTGTTTTTACAGGCAACCACAATGGAAGAATGAATGTGGTGGCGGTTGTATCCGACAAACGGCTTGATCTTTTTGTACAAACCATTTATGCGAACACAAAAAAAGAAAACCTATCCACGCCGATAGGTGAACAAGCCCCTATCAATACGCCCGAAGCGAGCAGCGGTACGGTTTCCTCTAATGGGGGAACAGCCTTAAATGAAGGAGTCCAATACTCCAACATTAGCGATCCCTCCGATACCAGTATATCACAAAATTCTGAAAAGTCAAGTGGTGATGTAAAAAAATCGTTGTCGGCAGAACAGCAGGCGTATTTCAAAGACAGCGTTGTTCGTGATGAAAACGGCAATCTGAAGGTCATGTATCACGGCACATCCCAGGGCGGACATACCATGTTCGATCCTTACGGGAAAGCCCGATATGGCCTTTTTGGTGCCGGCTCTTACTTCACCGACAGCAAGGACGTTGCCGAATCCTACACGAAGAAGGGCAAGGGCAACCAGCCGCAGGTATATGAAACCTACCTGAACATCACAAATCCGATTGACATGGACGCTCCTGCCGTTCCTGCGGAATGGAAGAGAGCCATGCCGGACGTGGATTTCCCCAAAAGCGGTACGAATGAGGACTTCTACCGTGCGCTGGAGGAATACTTCGAGGGCAACGAATATCCCCGATGGGAAGCGGCCGAGACGGCCATGGAAGTCATCGAAGGCATGGGCTATGACGGTATAACGCACATAGGCGGAGGCCGTGTGAATGCGGACGGCGAACGCCATCAGGTGTACATTGCCTTCCGGCCGGAGCAGATCAAGAACATCGACAATGCGAAGCCCACGAGCGATCCCGATATTCGGTATTCTTTGAGTGAGCCGGAAACCGACAAGGCGTATATGGATGCCGTCAAACATGGCGACATGGTTACGGCGCAGAAAATGGTTGACGATGCGGCTGAACAAGCTGGATACACCATAAAGGCATATCACGGAACGCAGAACGAAAACTTTACTGTTTTTGACAAAGAAAGAGTAGGAAAAGGCAACGACCAATACGGCGCAGGTTTTTATTTTGCGACAAGCAAGGAGACTTCTTCACACTACGGACGCCGAGTGATTGATTCGTATCTCAACATAAAAAATCCCATTCGCATCACGGCCACAGGCGACAGCGGAAACAATCTGATTGATGCCGAAGTTTTGCTCTCGTCAGAGCAGGCATACGAAGTCGTGAAAAGGCTGCCTGATATTTATGACCCTGAAGAATCTCCGCTCGGAGATTACTATGATTCGTATTGGGAAAACGGTGCTGAAGAGTGGATGATCGAAGATCTTGCTGAACAATATCGTGATGTCGGGTATCTTGACAGCGACCTTTTCCGAAATTACCCGAACGAACTTCACGAGGCGTTGCGCGATGTGGTCGGATATGACGGTGTAGAGGTTACATTTGAAAGAACGGGAGAAAAATTCTTTGTCGCTTGGTTTGACAATCAAATGAAATCTTCCGAGGCTGTCACTTATGATGACAACGGGGATGTCATTCCGTTGTCTAAACGATTTGACGCAGAACGCAACGACATCCGAAATTCATTGTCAGGCGCAGGCCAAACGCAGAAGCGTTACGGCAATTTTGCAACGCCGGCAAGCGATTTGAGGCTGGAAGCCGCACCCGTGAGAGAGGATATCGCACCGGCGCAAGAGGCGGCGCAAGAAGCCGCTCCTGTAAGGGCAACAACCGCAACGGCACAAGAAGACGAATATGAGCCTATCTCCGAGGCCGAAGCGAATGCGCTTCAGGAGGAAAGCCTTGCCAGCCTTGGAGATGCCGATGCTCCGCCGGAGACCGATGCGCCTTACTACGGCGAAAGCGAAGACATGGCACCGGATGATCCGTTTGAGGATCGTGACATCAAGGAAGTCGGCAACCGCAAAGTCAAGGCCTATATGTACGAGAATCCCGAAGTGAAGCCCTTCTTCCAGGATGAAGCGAAAATCATGTTGGGAGAGCTTGAGCGCACCATAAAGGGCGAGAAAATCTATACCGAGGGCGATTTTGGCGGATACGGCGGCGATTCGTACTACCGCTGGACGGGAACGAAGCGGCAGACGTCCGATGACATTGCCTATCTGCTGGACGAGCATGGCTATACCTATGCGGAAATCGAAAAAGGCCTGAACGCCATCATTGAGGATGACGGCAAGGAAAACAATGCCGTTTCCAAGAGAATCGAATTTCTCTTGAATGACCGCCTGCTCAAAGGATACCAAGACGATACATACGGCTTGCAAATTCCGCCGAATCAGGACTATGTGAACCTGCTGAACGAGAAGCAGATTACCGAGTACAACGAGGAAGCGCAGAAGCGGCTTTTTGAAACGGCGGATCAGTTTGCTCCGCCTACCGAAGACATCGCTCCCGTGAAGGAGACGGTTGCTCCTCCTGCGGCGGATGACATTGCGCCCGTGAAGGAAAGCGCAAGAGAATTTGAGGCCGTCACACCAAAGCGAACGCCGAAGAAAAAGACCGCAAACAGAATGCGCCGAGTGGACGCACCGCTTGAGCATCAGAAGATTGCCGAGATTCTTGATGAAGAGCCGACAGCCGGAAACCGCAAGAGCCGTGCCTGGGCAAAATTCAGAGCGAACTTCATTGATAAAGGCTCTGTTTTTGAAGACCTTGCGCTGAAAACAAAGAACCGTGAGCTGATGGGCAAGTGGAACTATATGCTTTACTCCGAGGCCAGGGCGCAAAGACTGATCGGCAGCGGTGCGGACGGCGTGAAACCGCTGAACACCATCATTGAGGAAGTCGGGAAGACGGGAAAAACCAAGCAGTTTTATGAATATCTCTACCATATGCACAACATTGACAGAATGTCATTGGCAGAACGGTATGAGGATGTTCCGAACAAGGCTGTTTTCGGTGATTCCGTCACGGCTGACGTTTCCCGTGAGGCTGTCAAGACGCTGGCGAGAGAAAACCCTGAATTCAGGCAGTACGCGCAGGATGTATACGAGTACAATTCCTACCTCCGTTCACTTTTGGTGGAAGGTGGCGTGATTTCGCAGGAAACCGCTGATCTGTGGGCGGAAATGTACCCCCATTACGTTCCGATCCGCCGTGCCGGCGATACGGGGCTGAACGTCAACGTGCCTCTTGACACGGGCAGAACAAGCGTGAATGGCCCCGTAAAGAAGGCAACGGGCGGCAACAGCGATATCCTCCCTCTGTTTGACACAATGGCTCTGCGGACGATTCAGACGTATAGGGCGATTGCCAAGAACAGCTTTGGCGTGGAGCTGAAGAACACCCTCGGCACCACTGTTTCCAACGAGGAGACAAGCGTGGACGAGGTGATTGACAGCATCGACACGCAGGAAAGCTTGCTTCAGAAGGGGCAGTATGGCAGGAATCCAACCTTTACGGTATTCGAGAACGGCGAAAAGGTTACCTACGAGATTACCGAGGATATGTACGATGCCATGAAGCCCATGAGCGAAGGTTTGGCGTATACCAACAAGGTCTTGAACACCGCAAGCAATTTCCACCGTGGCGTTTTGACCGAGTATAACCCCGTGTTTATTCTGACCAACAGCATCAAGGATATTCAGGATGTACTAATCAATTCCCAGCATCCGTTGAAGACGTATGCAAAATTCCCCGAAGCATATGCGCAGTTAATCAAAAAGGGATATTGGTACAACGAATACATGGATAACGGCGGCGATCAGAACTCCTATTTTGATAACGAAACCAATACCTTCAAGACCGAGCGCAAGGGGCTTGCGAAAATTTTGGATGTGCCGCCTCTCTCTACTACCAGTAGGCTCAACAATTACTTTGAAAGAGTTCCAAGACTTGCCGAGTATATCGCCAGCCGTGAGGAAGGGCGAAGTGTGGAGGTATCCATGCTGGATGCGGCACGAGTGACAACGAACTTCAGAGCCGCAGGCGATATTTCAAAATTCCTTAACCGCAACGGCGCAACCTTCCTGACGGCATCCATCAGCGGTGCTATGCAACAGATTCGGAACGTGAGGGAGGCCAAGGCTAACGGAGCGAAAGGTTGGGCAAGCCTTGCGGCCAGGTTTGCGCTGGCAGGCCTTCCGGCGTTTTTGCTGAACGCTCTTGTGTGGGATGACGATGACGAATACGAAGAGCTTTCCGACTACGTGAAGCAGAATTACTACATTGTAGGGAAAACGGACGAAGGAAAGTTTATCCGAATTCCGAAGGGCAGAACGGTTGCTGTGATTCAAGGCGCATTTGAACAGATTGGCAATGCTTTGACGGGCGATGATGAAGTTGACCTCAAGAATTTCCTTGAATTGGTCGTGTCCAATTTGTCACCAAACAACCCCATCGACGACAATATCCTTGCTCCGATCATTGACGTTGCCAAGAACGAAACGTGGTACGGCGAGGACTTGGTGCCGCAAAGGTTGCAAGACCTTCCGGCTGCGGAGCAGTTTGACGAAAGCACGGATGCAGTCAGCGTATGGCTCGGCGACAAGCTGAACGTCAGCCCGAAAAAAATCAATTATCTGTTTGATCAGTACAGCGGTGGCGTTGGTGATGTCGCTCTCCCGATGCTGACGCCGGAAGCGGAAAGCGGCGATAACTCCATTGTCGGCAACCTTCTTGCGCCATTCAAATCCAAATTCACCACGGACAGCGTGATGAACAATCAGAATGTTTCGGACTACTACGACACCAAGGATGACTTGACCACCGAAGCGAAGAAGAGTGCCGCCACAGACCGAGATATCCTTATGTCAAAGTACATGAATTCCATGAATTCGGATATAAGCAATCTCTATGCCGAAAAGCGCAAGATGCAGAACAGCAACCTTCCTGACGATGAAAAATATGCCCGTGTTCGTGAGATTCAGGGGAAGATCGTTGATGCAACGAGAGAGGCCTTGGAAACCTATGAGGATATCACGTTTGAAAACGATTATCGGGAAGGCGGCGAATACGCGCGGATAGGTGATCGGGTGTTCAAGAAGGACGATGACGGCGAATGGGTGAAATTGTCCGATGAACAGCTGACGAAGTATGAGGTGACGAGAGCCGCCGGCGATGCTTCTTATGCATCGGATGTCGAAAACCATTACCGCTGGTATGTGCCGGAAGAGGATTCCACAGCGGAAGAAGGCTGGCGGAAAATCACCGACAAACAGCTAAAAAAACAGCGTGACGTTCAGGCGGCGTTGGGTATTTCTCCGGAAGACTATTGGAGCAACAAGGAAGAGTACGATTACGCATACGAGTATCCAGAAAAATATGCTGTTGCAAAGGCCGTTGGCGGATATCAGACCTACAAATCGTATTCAAAGGCGTTGAACGACATCGAGGCGAACAAGGATGAAAACGACAAATCCATTTCGGGAAGCCGAAAGGAAAAGGTTATCAGCTATATTGATGGCCTGAATGCCGATTATGGCGAAAAGATCATCCTTTTCAAGAGCGAGTACAACGCCGATGATACCTACAATTACGAGATTATCGACTATCTCAACAGCAGAGAAGATATCTCCTATGCGGAAATGGTGACCATCTTGCGAGAACTTGGCTTTACCGTTTCCAAAGATGGAAATGTCACATGGTAAGGAGGCGAGAACATGAGCAAGCAGGACAGGCAGGGGGCAAGAACCCCTGCCGACCTTGAACGCAGGTACAACCTCGGTGCAACGACACAAAGCTTCGCCGAGGCGATTGGTGCTTCAACGGATTCCCGTGACTACGTTGACCGCATCAGCTCGGAATTGCGGAGCGAATTTGAGCAGAAGGTGACCTCTCTGACGAGAGACACCGAGAGAATCGTCATGGCTGCGCTGTCAAGCTATGTGGAAACGTCTGATCAAGAGGAATTCAAGCAGACAGTACAAAGCGAAATGGCTGTTTTGGCCGAAAAGATCACCATGAATTTCACCTCAACGGAGGAGCAGATTGACAAAATCAACGGCGACCTTCGGACGGTGGTGGAAGACCTTCAAAAATACTTTGAGTTTTCCGTTGATGGCCTGGCAATCAAGGCAGGCGAAAACGCCATGAGCCTTGTTCTTGACAACGATATCATCGTTTTCAAGAAGAACGGAGAACAATTCGGCTGGTGGGATGGTGTTGACTTTCACACCGGCAATATTGTCGTTGAACTGAACGAGAGGGCGCAATTCGGCAATTATGCCTTTGTTCCTCGGTCGGATGGATCGCTGGATTTCCTGAAGGTAGGTGGTTAAAGGATGGCTTCAAGCGGAAGTTTCAAAACAAGCAGCTACGAAGGACGATATTTGGAGTTTTCTTGGAGTGAATCAAGCCAAAATGTCGCCAACAATGCCACGACGATTTCGTGGCGGCTGAAGGGCGGAGGCGGCGGAAGCACGTGGTACAACGCCGGTAATTTCAAGGTTGTTATCGCAGGGGAAACGGTGTACTCGTCAGCGGCGAGAATCCGCCTGTATGACGGCACAACGGTTGCCAGCGGCACATATACCTTTGGCCACAATTCGGACGGCACAAAGAGTTTTTCGGCCTCTGCTGAAGCCGGTATTTACTCGGTTGCCGTCAACTGTACAGGCTCCGGCACGTTTACGCTGGACCCGATTGCAAGAGCTTCGCAACCGTCTTTGATTACCTGGCCGGAGCATACGCAGAACGTTGGCAATTTCGGCACGGAAATCAGCATTCACATGAACCGCAATTCATCCGCCTTCACGCATACGGTGCGATACCAATTTGGCTCACAGTCCGGCACGATTGCAACGGGCGTGACCACGGGAACAACGTGGACGATTCCGTTGTCGCTGATGAATCTGATCCCGAACAGCACAAGCGGATCGGGAACGATTTACGTTGATACCTATAACGGCGCAACGAAAATCGGCACGAAATGGTGCGGCTTTACCGCAACCGTTCCGTCCTCCGTGAAGCCGGCCTGCTCCATTCAGGTGTTGGATGCAACCGACATTCAGGAGACATACGGAAACCTTGTCAAGGGGCTTTCCAAGCTTTACGTGAAAACGACCGGCACGGTGGCTTACAGCTCCCCGATTGTGTCGAGAAGCATCACGGCAAACGGCGTTCGCTATACGGCGGAAGAGGTCACAACGGGCTTTTTGGCAAGCGCAGGAACGACAACGGTAAAGGCCACGGTTACGGACAAGAGAGGGCGAACCAGCGCAGAGAAGTCCGCCTCCTTTGACGTTCTCGACTATGCCAAGCCGTCGGTGTCGGCCTTGTCGGTGAGCCGATGCAACCAGGACGGAACGGCAAACAACCGAGGCGAATACGTCAAAGCGGTGTTCTCGGCTGCTGTGACGTCTCTGAACAGCAAAAACGGCGCAACGTATAAGCTTCGGTACAAAAAGACAAGCGAGGCCGAAAGCGCATGGAAAACGGTCACGCTTTCCGCTCATACTGGCAAGTATACGGTGACGAATGCCGAGTATATCTTTGCGGCCAGCGGAAGCAGTTCTTACAACGTAGAAGTGACGGCAACCGACAACCATTACAGCGGCGGAAAAAGCACTACGGCCTCCACGGCCTTTACGCTCGTACACTACGGAAAAGACGGTGACAGCATCAGCTTTGGTGTGGTGGACGATGAATCCGGCGTTATGGGCAACGGTCTTCAGCTGAAACAGCTTGCAAACCGCTTCGCCTTTCAGGCCGGAGCTTTCAGCGGTGAAAAGGGATATACCGCCCTTGCCGTGCTAACCGTGACGGAATTGAATGCGAATTCGCCTATCACCTTTGTTTTGAACAAGCGAGGAACGGCCTGCCCGATGACGCTTCATGCGAGGTTTGCCAGCTCGTCCAGCACAACAGACCCCGATCTCGACTCCTTCACCTATGAAGGCGACAACTACGGGGCTTTTATGGTGAAGACGGCGACATCCACATGGACGCTTTACGTTGACAACACCAGCGGATGGAGCAATCCGTGCATCGTAGACTGGTACACGTCCAAGAGCAACATGGCAAGGATAACCGTGACCTTCCCTGACGAGCAGGTGACCACGCTCCCTCAACCGTATTACAGAGCTACGCCGCTGGTTGTGCAAAGCATATTGGACTGCTTCATGCCGGTTGGCTTCATCATCATGCTATACAGCCACGCCGATCCGAACACCATGTACCCAGGCACAACGTGGGTGCGGATTTATGGTGCGTTCCCTTGGTTCACGGACGGCAATGGTCAAATTGGTTTGACCGGTGGTGAGCGGACGGTCACGCTGACGGAAAAGCAGATTCCGGCACACTCCCACGGCTCCGTATACTCGCAACACGCCGCCGGAACGAAGGATAAGGCATGGTATACCACCGCCGGCACGTCCGTTGCCTATGGCGCAGTTTCAACGGGCGGAGGAGAGGCGCACAACAATATGCCGCCGTACATTCAGCTGTCGGCATGGCGAAGAACAGCATAAGAAAGGAAAAAGAATAATGAGCGAAACAATCCTCGTGGCACTTTTTTCGCTGGTCGGAACGCTTGGCGGTTCCCTCGCCGGCATCGTGGCCGCAAACAAATTGGTTATGTACCGCCTCCAACAGCTTGAGGACAAGGTTGAAAAACACAACCAGGTGGTTGACCGAGTTTACAAGCTGGAACAGAAGGATGCGGTGGAAAAAGAAGAAATCAAGGTTATCAATCACAGAATCAATGACCTTGAGCAATATCACAAATAAAGAAAGGATGAAAGACATGAAAAACTGGAAATCTTGGCTGAAAGCCGCAGGCATCCGAGCAATTAAGACGGTCGCACAGACCGCCATTGCAACCATCGGCACCTCCGTTGCACTCGGAGACGTCGATTGGCTCTTTGTCGGTTCGGCTGCTGTCCTGGCCGGCGTTTTGTCTATGCTAACGAGCGTTGCCGGTCTTCCTGAAGTCAAAGAAGAAGAAGGAGAGGAATGACATGAAAACATTCGGTATCGATATTTCAAGATGGCAGGGCAATTTCAATCTCAAGGGTGCTATGGACGAGGGGGTGAAGTTTGTCATTGCCAAGGGAGGCGGCGGAGACGATGGCCTTTACGTTGACAGCAAATTCATCCGCAATTACACCGAGGCAAAGAAGCTCGGCCTCCCCGTGGGTGCGTATTGGTTCTCCAAAGCGCTGACCATCGCAGACGCAGAAAAGGAGGCCAAATATTTCATCGAAAACTGCCTGAAGGGCAGACAGTTTGAGCTTCCCGTGTATATCGATGTCGAACACAGCGAACAGTTTGCGCTTGGCAAGAAGGCGCTGACTGACATCATCATTCGCTGGCTTGAGGTGGTGGAGGCTGCCGGTTATTGGGTGGGCATCTATTCCAGCACCTACTTCTTCAGCCGCCATATCGAAGACGCACGGCTTCAGAATTATGCCCATTGGTGCGCCGAATGGAGCGCAAAGTGTAACTACAAGGGCAACGATGGCGTCCTTGGAATGTGGCAGTTTGGCGGCGAAACAAATGTGACCCGCTCCAACAAGGTTGCCGGTCAGGTGTGCGATCAGAACTATATGCTGGTGGACTATCCTGCAAAGATCAAAGCGGCAGGCCTGAATGGTTTCGGAAAATCTGCGGCAAAGCCGGCGAAAACGGTTGAGGAAATCGCCAAAGAGGTCATCCGAGGCAAGTGGGGGAATGGCCAGGAGCGCAAGAAGCGGCTGACCGATGCCGGATACGATTATGCGGCCGTGCAGAAGAAAGTAAATGAATTGATGAAATAACAAAAGGGAGCCTTGACGGCTCCCTTCTTTCTATTTGTTCAATTTTTCTTTCAGCTCTTCTTCCGTGATGATGTCCTTGCAGTATAGCTCAAGCAAGGTTTCAACGTACCACGCCTTTTTCTTCTTGTATTCCTCTTCTGTGATTTCTCCGTTCATAAGCTTCTGCTCTAAAAAGCCTATCATATCAGCATTCTCCTTTACTTCCATCATGAGTGGGCTTATGA
>JAEIGA010001279.1_pt1 | contig 39074 bp, 36 predicted proteins | sample 9270691 | NCBI WGS metagenome assembly JAEIGA01 (sample SAMN17057246, study PRJNA624740) | gut metagenome | biome: biome; isolation source: fecal sample | host: Bos grunniens | place: China: Xizang | collected 2019
ATACTACATTATAATAATATAAACAGTACATACTATATTTTTCATCAAGGACATATAAATGTCCTGATAATATTTTCTTTTCCATAATAGTTATATTATTTTATTAATAAGATCATTACAGGAAAGAAAAGGTAATTGGTCCGACTCATCGCGAGCCAGACCAATTAATGTCTTCAAATTTTATCAATATTAATTTTCATATATTAGAATTTAACAGGAAATGAGAAGAAAAAAAAAACTAGGGAATCCGTAAAGATCCCTAGTTATCCTCAAATCTGTCAACTAATCAGAAATATTATTCAACTGCTTTTCTGAATTCGTCACTTGCCTTCGCGGCGGCTCTTTGAATTTTTGCCACCTTATTGCACCCGTCACGGTCGAGACCACGGGCCTTACAGTAATTGTCTTTCGTCTTTTCAGAACAATCGGAGTTCTCATACTCACGCTGTCCAATACCATCGACTACGCCATTTACGTACGCTTTTCTCATTCCTTCTTGTTTGCCAGCACTACCAATGCCAATACCGAATACTACACCAATTCCTGCTGCCAAAAATGCCAATACTTTTTCACTTGTTGTCATAATCTCAAATGTTTTAAAGTTAATGAATATTTATTATTTATCTCTTTCATATTTACATATATAAGGTAATTACTGCTTTTTGAAACGGTGTTTTTTATTCTTTTATTAATAATTCTGCAATTGATCCTAAAGCACTTATTGTAAACTCTTTTCTTAATACTTTTGGATTTGGTCCAAAATCATAAAACGACCGCCCTGATTCATAGTAATATGAAAACTTTGAGTGCTTAAAACAATTACTAACTTGACTCGGATACAATTTCTTTATTTGAATTAGTGATCCTATTCGATATTCTGGACGTTTGTCTTTAAATGTTGAAATAATATTTAATTTAATATAACTTCCTAGATCTCTATCTGCTAGAAATACTATATCTTCCCATCCTCCAATATAAAATTTAATAAAATTTACTTCTTTAAACTCTTTTTTCAAAGTTTCTATTACACTAGAAATATCTATTTTAGTGTAAAAACTAAAGAAATTTTCTTCTTTATTTCCGACTAATTGAAATTTATAGAAATTATATGTAATCATAATTAAAAATTTTATTCATTAATAAAGTTTTTAAAGGTTATTTTCCGAACCTGTCCATCTTCTCAAAACAGGCCGATTCCTTATAAGTGTTAAAGTTTTTAACACCTAAAATTAAAAAGTTTTTAAAAATTTAAAAATTAAACAATTAAAAAAAAATGAAAATTTCTAACGACGTTAATGCTCAGGTTTTTGCAGCATTGAAAGTAGCTGAGTTAAGTAAGGTGCCGTTTTTGTTTATTTCTGCACCGGGTGTTGGTAAATCTACAACAGTAGAGATTTTTGCTGATATCCGTGGTTATCATTATGAATTGCTTCGTGGTAATTCAGTGAGCCCAGAAGAATGTTTGGGTTATGATACAGCAGATACATCTGAGAATGCGACTTCAACTAAGCATCTTCGTCCAGAGTGGTTCCAAAGAATCTTGGACAAAGAGGCTCAAGGTAAGCATACATTGCTTTTCCTTGATGAATTGACAACGGCATCTCCTTATGTTCAAAGTGCACTTTTGCACTTGGTATTTGACCGCAGCGTCGGTAATGAAAAGTTACCAGCAGATACATTGGTAGTTTCGGCGGGTAACTATTCACAGTCATTGGGTAATCAATTTGTATTGATTCCGCCATTGATGAATCGTTTTTGTATTTTTAATATTATCCCGGGTATCAATGACCTCAAGGCATTCTTGAGTGCTTATGAAGGTGCATCAACTGGTCAGACTATTTTAAGTATTGAAGACCGTTTGACTCCAATGTTAAAAGAAATTGATGCTCAGGAAGACAAGACATTGAGCAATGTTTTTGTCAACAAAGTAGCAGAATTTATTGAAAAGGCTGTTTTCGAGACAACTCGTATGTTGATTCAGTCTGAAAGATCTGTAGATCTTAGTGTTACAGATATGCAAAATATCTATAACGATACAAGTAATGCAGATCCAATGTTGCGTGGCTTTGTAACCCCACGTTCATTGTGTTATCTTGTACGTCTTGGTGTAGCTACTTATCGTTGTTTTGGTTTGGATGGTATCAAGTCAACAAACTTCAGAAATATGATTGAAGGTTTGGTTGGTATTGGTCTGTCAAGAACAAACAAGGGTGAAGTTCAGACCAACATCGTAACAGATCGTTATGCAGATTATATTGTTAAGTCTGTAAATGATGTTGAAGCATTGAATAATAGTAAGGTAGCAGAATATGCTGATTACTTCAATTCTGTACTTAAGCCTGCTAAGGGTAAGAAGACAACTAAGAAAAGTTTCACACATGAAGAAGTGATTGCGATTGGTAACAAGATTAATGAATTGATTGGCGACAAGGCAATTTCAAGCATTGAGCGTCCAGTTGAATCTGCTTTGTTGATTAAGGTATCAACAGCGTTGCGTGAAACTCAAACAGAATATTTGAGCAAGGTTGATACGGGTGGTGGAGACCCGAGTGTAGCTGATTTGAGCAAGGTTAATGTAGAACCTTCTGAATTGTCAAAGATTATTACACAATGGAATGCAGCAGCAGCCGTTGAAAATAATATTCTTAAGCTCGCTAAGGATTCCTCACGTGGATATGAATCATCGACAATTGGAAAGATTGAGACAGATATTGAAGATTTCCGTCGTCAGAACTTCCGTTTGAAGTATTTGTATAAGTATGCAATTAAGCATGCATCTGATGATGCTCAGAAAGAGGTCATTAAGAATTTGATTCCAGAACCTAAAATGGATTAATAGATATGATGAGAGGTCAGAACCATTTTGATTCTATCAAAAGTTTTGTAGATTTTTCTTATAAAAGTTTTGGTAATTCATTGAGTGTTTCCGAAAAACCTTTTAATCCTATTTCCCCAGAACTTGGATATTGTTTCAAGTATATAGGCGTAAATGTAAACATGTACCGTATTGTCACTGCACCTACTGGAGATCAGTTTGCTGATTTTCGTGTATTGATGCACGAGTATGGACATATTTATCTAGGTCATCTGGAAGGCATTCATGAAGAGTTGGACGGACGATTGGCTTGGACTATTCAAAACAGACGTGAAGATCTTATTGAACATATTAATAAGAAATGCAATATTGATTATGCAGATAAACTTATTGAACGTGTAATTGATGATCCTGTTTTGAATCATACGCTACATAATATTGCTATGGACATGGAAGTAAATTCTAAAGTCCTTAGTGATGAAGATGTAGATGAAATGGAAAAGCGAATTACAAAAATTCTTCCAAAGTTTGATGAGGAGTATCTTAGATATCTTCAAGATAAGACAGATAACGAACAAGTCAAGAAAGATCTACAGGATCGTATTGATAAAATGGCGAAAGAGTCAAAAATTAAATTGATTCTTCCATGTCGTTATCATACCTCAGATGGAAAACCGTTTCCAGATGAATTGACTTATCCTGAGTATCTCATGATGATTGTAGAAAATCTTGACGAATTTGTGAAGATGTTGATTTCTATCAAGAATGGTGGAAATGGGGACACATCACAAATATCTGACCAAGAGCTTCAAGAAGCTTTAAATGGACAGTCGGGTGGTCAAGGAGGTCCAGGACAAGGACAAGGTCAGCAACAAGGACAAGGTAGTGGTGGAATGCAATCATTTGATGATTTGATGAGAGATTGTGGTCTTTCTGATGGTAATGGAGGAAATTCACAATCATCTCAGGGTCAGGGCAATTCTAGTAGTGGAAATGGACAGCAAGGACAAAATAATGGAGGTCCAAAAGAAAGTCCTTATAAAGGAATGTATTCTGGTGACGAAACCCCAGATAAGCCAAAAGATGGGGGAGCAGGTGATCATGGAACACCGGAAAGAGATCAGGCTGACCAAAAACGAGAGCTTGGTCAAATTAGATCCCAAGGAGGTCTAGGTTGCGGTAAATCTGGAGGTCCTGATATTACCAGACTCGTAACAGAACAAGATCCTATCGATATGGCTCTTGAAGAGGTTATTCTTAATTTCAAATCAAGAGTAGTAAAGATGGATTATAGACGTGATATGATGCATAAATTCAATAGAGGTATTATGCGAAGTGTAATTGCACCATCTTATATTAATAAGATCACGTTATCTACAGATCCAACAATTGTCTTCTTGATTGATGTTTCAGGTTCAATGGATACAGCTCTTGTAGATCGTTGTCTTGGAACAATTTCAAGAAAGATGAAACATATCGGAAAGGGATTGAAATATAATATTATCACTTGGTCAACTAGACTTGGTGAACATATTCAGAATATTGATCCGAGAAAACCGGTTCCACGTATTTCGTGTGGAGGTGGTACTAGAATGGCAGGTGGTATTGAATATTTCAAGGAACATTATAAGGATGATGCAATCTTGATTCTTATCTCAGATTTTGAAGATGACCTTCAAGATTGGCATAGAGTAGAAAAATCCATGCCTTCATATACAATGTATGGATTTAACTATGGCTATCAGAGTTATAAACAAGAGTGGACGAATTTCAAAGTAAAGGACTTCACTTCAGGAAATAGAAGATATTAAATGGCATTACATAAAGAAAAAGTACATGAGTTAGTTGAGATTTTCTATAATCAACGCAAATTCAAGACTTTTTATGTAAATTCAGTTGATGGAAAAACATTTTCCATGCCCAGTGGGGTGTTTGTGAGCTTAGGCATTACAACACCCTTACGGGTGTTAACTGAAATTAAAAATGTCTTGAAGGATCAAGGTTTTGATTCAAGATTAGCAGAAATTCGATCTGATAAAGTTGGAGGACAGTATTTGAATATTGTAACTTCCAAAACAGAAGAAGAGATTTCACAATATGTAATTGATGAAAATCAATATCCAGAAAAGACGATGAATGAGACTGAAGCAAAAGAACTTTTGGAATTACTTAAAGCAAAAGTAGTAACTGACTCTCCAATTGAAGTTTTAAGAGAGATTTCACCAAAAGTAAGCAAGTTGTCTCAAATTATCGAAAATTTGGATAGATCTGGTTGGGATCGTCATTTAGTTCAGATAGATGAAGACGGAGGATATAAAATCTTTCATACGAAAGTGAACTACTTGAAAGACTCCGATACAGGATCTGAATACAGAATTGGTATATATGTCACAGAAAAATAATCTAATATATGTTATAATTGGTATTAGTTTACTTTTAGGTTTTGTAATTGGAAGATACGTTCTTCCTAAGACTGAAAGAAATGAATTACCAGTTTATAGCGAAGAATATTTTACTGCTCAAATTAAAGAAAGTTTGTCTACTATAGATTCACTTGAGTCGATTATAAAAACTCAAGAGTCTATAGTAGACTCTTTTTTGAACAAGCGTGATCAAATAAGAGTAGAATATATTATTAAGAGAGAAGAAATAAAGAGTCTGCCACTAGATTCTAGTATATTACTATTAAGAAATTTTATTGAAGATTATGAAAAAGATTCTATTAATTCTAATAGTATTATTTCAAAGCATTAATTTATTTTCTCAGAAAGTAATTACATTAAGAGAAGATACTATTATTGCATTAGAAATGAGAGATATTAGAACACTAAATGAAATAGCTTTACATAGAAGATACCTTATAAAAGAATTACAAGTATGTGATTCTTTAGGAATTATTAAAGATTCGATTCTTGCTAAGAAAGATAAAGAAATTATCAATTATCAGTCAGTTATGAAATTTAATAATTCTAGAATAGATCTATATGAAGATAAAATTTCTGAATTAGAAAAAAAGATAAGCAAGAAAGAAAGAGAGAATGGTATTATTTTAGGTGGCGGAATTTTTGCTATTCTTATGAGCATTCTATTTTTATGATTGAAGTTGTAATAAATTATGATAAATCTAAGAAAGAGTTTAAGATTTATGAAAGTTCTACAGAAACACTGATGATTAGTGCAAATCTGACTGAAGGGCTCGTAACATTAAATGAGTTTCTTAGAAATCATTATTTAATAAAAGAAGATATTCTACAGGAGAAAAATATTATTTACCACATAGACGGTACTACAATGATTGAAATTGTTATGTCTAACATAGCTCTCCTGAAGCAATTAAAAAATATGGCTCCAAGTAGTTTTCAAATTAGTACTTCTAAATTTGGGACAACTAAATCAGCACCTCCAGTACCGGGATTTGGCATTGGAGAATCTAAATTAGCTAGTACATCTGGTAAAGGATTTGGCAAAGGTTCTTTTGGTGGTAAATTTTCTGGAGAATCAGAAATGGTTCAGAGTCTTAAAAAGTTAGGATCACCACCGGATAAAAAGAATGGGGGCTATTTTGGAAAGCCGTCGTGGAAAAAATGAGAATTATATTATTTCGATTAAAGAGATGATGTAATTCTCTTTAACTTTTATATAGAAATGAAAACAAATTTAAAATATTGGACTTCGTATGTATCTCCGGCAATTATGGAAAGTCTTAAGGGACATAACATATTGCCGATATTTATTATACGAACTATATCTAATTCTCCTTTGATTGGAAAATATTCAGGAACTCCTATTCATTTGAAAGGATTAACTCCATCTTATGAATTATTTAAATCATATAAGTATGATAATCTTATCTCACGAGAAGAATTCGAGAAAAAATATTTAATCGAATTATCACAAATCAGTATTGAGAAGATTATGGAGAAGATTGAAGGAATGGCAAATTCTTGTAATGCGATTGGAGTTGCATTATTAGGCTATGGAAAATATGAAGAAGATTATAGAAGTATCCTAGCTGGTTTTCTTGAAGGTTATGGATATGGAAAAATTAATGAATTAATATTATGAACAGCCAGCTCCCTCGAGAAATAGAAATAGAAAGGTATATATCTGATGTTCTAAGTGAGACATATGATATTTCACCTTTTTCAGTAATTTATACTGAATGCAAAGGAATTAGTATTATATCAATAACTCTTTTTGGACAAGATGATTTAAAAGAACTATTAGATCTTCTAGGCTATAAGAGATTATGTGATAAAACTGGTTTTAATGTATTTAGAGATAAGAATACAGTTATTCTTGCACAAATGGCAAAAGATTTATTGTTTAGTTTATTAAAGAAATTATGAAAACAATTAAATCGATTTTTGAAGAACATATATATCTAAATAGAAAAGAAATATCTGAACTAGGTTGGAAAACAGTTTGTTTAACTGATATTCCTATTACTGAATTTGTAATATTTCGAGACTGGGGAGATAGCGTTAATCTTCTTTATTTATATTCAGGAATGTCTTTAAAGATTTCTCAAGATTTTATGAAAGTATTTTTTAACTTTCAATCATCTAGGTATGAAGAAATAATAGACCTGGAACCTGAAACAGATTTAGATAGATTTATAAAATTAATGTCTCAAGTTTCTAGAATGTTATCAAGGAGAGTCTGTAATGATGATCCTTATGAACTTTTAGAATATATAAAAAAGCTTTGTGAAATAGGGACAGAAGAATTTAGAGATACATATTCAGAATTTTTACAATTAGAATTTAAGCCTTGGCGCTTAAGAAATCTTACGATTGAAAAGGATATTTAAAAAATGAAAATAAGATACATTTACACTGATGGATCTCATTTTAAGGGAAAAGGAGGTTCAGGTCGTTTGGGGATTGGAGGAGTCATAGTAGATCCAACAATAGGTCCTAATGGAAAAGAACTTGGTAATTTTTCTATTGAAATATTACCAGAATTTATGAAATTACATTATGGAACTGCAGATACATCTAATCCGACTATGGAAATTTTAGCAGCTCTTCAATCTTTAGATGAATTCAAGGGATTAATAGATAGTGATACACATATTATAATGCGTCAGGACTATCTTGGTGTATCATCTTGGATGACAGGTAAATGGAAAATAACAAAACCTTACATTCGAAAGATAAAAGAAGAGATTGATAAAACTATTAGAAATCGCAACTTAACTGTAGAATGGGAATGGGTACGTGGACATCAAAAATCTACCTCTACCGAAGCCTATTGGAATAATGTTGTAGATTCTTTAGCTAAAGGAGAATAATTTTTATGGCAAAATTGAAAAAAGAACCAAAGCCCAATCCACTAGAAGGGACTTGGAATTATAGGGATGTCATAGGATCTAAAGTAGCATTATCTTCACTTCCTGTTGTTTCTGCGTATCGAAAATATATGTCTGGTGCGTCACGAAGTCAAGATCTTACTATTGAAGATATAATTTTTAGAATTTCTAGAGATGGAAAAATTCTTCCGTTATATAAATTTTCAGGACTTGAAGAATATTATCCATCTAATTATTTAACTGTTCTCTGTGTTAATCCTACACCAGATAAGCCAGCTATTTGCGGTTGGATCTTATGTGGAGAAACACTATGTGGACATAAATGTGAAAGTACTATGTATGATGCAAATGAACTTCTTGGAATTTCATCTAATGGCGTAACTGTTGTTAGTGATGATAAAACAATTGTTGTTAAGAATAGAGCAATTAATATTGTTGGAGCTACTATTGAAGATCCGGACAATGATGTTGATGATGTAACAAGTATTGAAATTAATTTCCAAGGGGATATTCTCGATTAATAAAAACATATGGCAAAAATAGAATTTCCGAGAGTCGTAACTATCTATGACTCGAAGGACAAGGCTATAATCAAACTTAATTCAATTAGATTTGCTTATGGTATGCCAGCTGTCATTAGATACAAAGATCCTTCAGGAAGTATTAGATGTATTTTTGCTGTAGGTATTAATGACGGGATTGGTGAATATCGTATAGTAAATCCAAATGAACAGGTAGGATATTATAGTGCTGTTCGATTTAGAAGTGAAACTGATACTGAAGTAATTGACAGAACCATGCTCGGCAAGGAAATTAATGCTGGGGATATTTTTCAGGTGGTTACTCAGAAATCAGGTAAAGTAATTGATACTACTACTTATATCTATTCTGGAAAAACTTGGGAAGCATTGGTTTCTATGATTGATGCATCTAAAGTTATTTTAAACTTATCAGAACTTGGTGAAGGTTTAACATTAGATGATGTTCTTAATGATATGCTTACTAAGATTGCTTCTGGAGGTATTAATTGGGATCAGGGTGGTGATGTAATCTTTGCTGATATAACAGATGAAGATGGAATTCGTCGCATTAGAGCTTCCTTAAACTTATATACTCCAGGTATCGGAGAATATCCTAATGCAATCATTAAGAAAAATTCAAACGAACTTTATGTACCAGATAGATCTGCAGACATTACAAATGTAGCTAATAGAGTTACAGATGTAGAGGCAGCTATCAAGAGTATTCAGGAAAGAGAAAAATGGAAAGTAGATAATACAAGTCTTATTTACGATTCTTTATCTGGTACCTATATGGTAGGTAAAGTAGATGGTGGTAAATTTAAAAATTAATAATAACATAATTTAATATATTAAATAATATGTCACAACAAATTCTTTTTAAGAGAGGTACGACAGTCTATAGAGATCTTTCCACAGTTAAAAGTGCATTTGATCAGCTTACATGGACAGCCGGTGAACCAGTGATTGCGAGCTATCTTGAAAACAGTAATATACGATTATTGTTTGCCATCGGTATTGCGGATGGAACAGGTTCATCATGCTATCGTATCATTTCTAATTTTGATGAAGTAAAAGATCTTCAACAACTTTTTGTAGATACTGATAATAATCTTTCTTCACATATAGAAGCATTAGCTGATGGCACTACTGCAGGTCACGTAATCAATAGTGAAGAAAGTGCTATCGAATTCGTTGAAGGTGTTGCAAAACTTAAGGAAGGCTCAGTATCTCTTGATGCACTTGTACAAAGTGCTGCATCTGGTATTATTGGTGTTAAGTCTGAAGATTTAGCAACAGGCGGTAAGGCATCATTGATGACTTGGGAAGAAGTAATCGTAGAGCTTGGTAGTGCAGGTTTTAATACTTTCAAGAAAATTACTGTAGGTGGCCAATCAATTGAGGCTTCTTCCTTACAAGATTCATTAGAAATTGCTCTTGATAGTAACTTTACCGTAACTAAGGATGGTAAGAAACTTAATGTTTCTTTTACAGCAGGTGAAGCTGAATTTAATACATCTCTTACTACTGCATCAGGTCCTATCAAGATTTCTGGTACAACAGATGCTATCGTTACTGAATTTAATATGTCAGAAGAAGATGGCATTGCTTTCCCACTTCCGCCGACAATCGAAAATGGTGTTAAGGTAGGTGATTTAGGTGATAGTGAGAATTCTACTGCAGTTCCGACAGTAGGTTATGTAGTTCAGAAAATCAATAAGGCCCTTGCTGAAAATGATTCAATGCACTACAAGGGAGTTTTTGATCCTTCTACTGAAACTCTCCCTGCTGGTGATGCTGGGGATACTTATAAGATCTCTGTAAACGGTACTATTGACGGTCTTGGAGAACTCCATGCAGGAGACATGATTATCTGTAATACAGATGGTACTGTTGAAGGTGATTCTAGCAAATGGGATCTTATTGAAGTTCACAACGGTTCTTTGATGGGGCCTGCAGATGCTACATCAGGAAACTTGCTTGTTTTTGAAAACAGTAATACAGTATCAGATTCTGGCGTTAGTGTAAACGATATTGTTACAAAGAGCACAAAAGTTACTGCAGGTGATGGTCTTGAACTTGATTCAAGTAATAAAACAGGGGTACTTGCGTCAGATGTAAAAATTATCCACTCTAAAGTAAGTGTAACTGAAACAGATAAAGAAACTGGCGATGTTGTTAAGAGCGTTACTGTTAATGAATTTGGTCATGTAACTGAAGTAGTTTATGGTGAAGCTTCTAAAAACTTAGAATTAGCTCATGGTGGTGAAGATGGTTCTTGGTCAAATAATTATTTGACAGCTGGTAAGTTTATTAATGGAATTTCATTAACTGATAATACACTTACTGCTTATGCAACAGATCTTCCTGGAACTGTTCGAATTTCTAGTACATCTAATTTAGGATTCTTAAAAGATTTAGTAACAGGAAAGAGCAATATTGATAACGATAATGAATACGCTATTTCAACTAATCATAATACAGTAAATAACAAGCTTGAACTTAGCGTTGTAATTGATAAAATTGACGGAGGAACATTCGAATGATAATATTACCTAAGAGATCTACAATTGTAAATGCAGTCCCAAAAAAGGATCAACTTGAAATAGGGGAAATCGCGATTAATCTAGCAGATGAAAAGCTTTATGTAAAGAATGCCGAAGGGGAAGTAGTTCTCTTAGGTGGATCCGAATTATATACTCTTATAGCAGAGGCTAGAGATTATGTGGACAGTTCATTGGCTGTCCACGACGCCTCTTCTGATGCTCATAAAAGTATTCGTGATTCTATTACATTAACTTATTCGAAAGATGAAGAAACTGGGGATGTACAGTTAAAATCAACAAAGACTAGTGAAGTACTGTACCCACAAACATTAGAAACAGAAGTACTTGATGCTCAAGGAACTTCTCTTGATGTAAACTTAAGTGATATTAGAAGTGATATCGAAAAAAGAAATCTGTATTATACAGTATCTGAGACTGGATTATCTGAAGTTCCAGATACCGTAGATGGAACAAGTCTTACTTTAGGTGAGCTTCCTATCCCTTCAGAAGTTGAAGAAATCACTTCAGAAGACACAATATCTTCAGCTATCGGTAAACTCTACAAAATGATTAAGGGATGAAAAAATATAATAAAATATTTAAAAATAGACAAATCCTGACATCAGAAGAAATGAATGATATCGTTGATGTAATCAACGATATCATTAGTCAATTTAATATGTCAAATTCTGATGACAGATATTTTAGAATCCGTAGTAGTACAGATACTATTAACGTTAATCAAACTTCACAAGTTACTATTAGAATAGAGGCGCTTGATGGTGCGGGGGATATTAGAAATATAAAAATTTATTGGGACAAAGATGGATTTGATCAAGCTTTAAATAGTTATGCAGAAACAAGTATTACTGTACCTATTTCTGAAACAACAACTTTTAAAGCATCTCTAGCTGTAGCAGATACAAATAATCTTATTACAAAATCTCTTACAATCAGAGCGATTAGTCCTACTTATTTTGGATCTGGAAAGACACAAGAATCTGTAGCAGGTTCAAGTGGTCCAGTTAGTGAACGTACACAATCAAGACCTTTCTATGATAGAGTAAGCGGTATATTTAATATTAATATATACAAAAATGAACACATATTCTTTTTTGTACCTGCAAGTGTGGAGTTCGATTTGGATGAAATTTATTTAGATTCTATTTTATTTCCTATAGAGCAATCTGCTGTTACAGTAATAAATGGAATCAATTATATAGTATATAAAAGCTCTGGCGGAGATCTTGACAGAGGTTTTGATGCTGATGGGGAAGTTACCTTAGAAGCACTTTAATAAGACTAAAATAGATATGGGAAAAATTAACATAGGCGGAGAGCTTAATCCTATTTATGGACGTATTGGATCTGCGGAACATATTTATGATTATGCTAATAGAAAAACTCAGGAAAAGATTAATACAATGCTTCTTAATGAATTGTACTCATTTACTTTAGGTTTAAAGATTGATACAATTATTAATGGTATTCAAGGGAATGTTAGTATTGTTGAGTACGAAGGGAAGAATATTAATGCAAAAATCTCTTGGTATATTTTAAGAAAGCATTTTGGATTCGATTATGTCTTAGATAAAGTTACTTGCCCAAATGGACTAGTATTATCCATAGACAATATGGAGCAATCTACTATGGATGAAATGACAGAAGGACAAAAATGGAGTAAGGAAGGAGAAGTAGACTTAAAAGCTGGTAGAGGTATTACTACAGCTACAATGAAGATGGATCTAGAAGATGGATTTTCTATTGTAGAAACAGCTAAATTCTATCTCATTCCCCCTATTTATTTTGGTTTTTCTGCACAAGAAGAAATTGCTAATCCAAAAGTTGCATTTGAGGAAAGTAAATTAGTAGTACCTTCTTTGTCAGGGAAAAGATTTACATTAATCAATGAAACTGGCGGCGATGCATATTTCTATATTTGCTTACCTCGAGAACTTGGAATTACTTCATTAGAGGTAACTAGTTCGGGCTTTAGAGTACCATTTGATAAAGTAATTAGTGAAACTTCTTCAGCAACAGATTTAGATTATTATGATTGTTGGAGAAATCCGACAGGTAGTAAGGTCCTTGCCGGAAGTGAAATTGAATATAATATAAAGTAGGATTATTATGGCAGATATTAAAATATACGGCGTCTTAGTGAATGATACCTCAGAGGGTATTGTTACTAGATCCGATCAAGTTTTTGATAAAAATTTTGGAAAAACACAAGCATCTATCAATGAAGAATTGATGGATATTGCAAATTCTGTAAAAGACCTTACAATTACTTATGATGATTTTGTAACAGAAACATCTAAGAATGCAGTTAAAAGTAGTGGAGTTTTTAAAGCAATTAAAGATGTATCTGACCATTTACCATTCATTGGTAGTGATGGTTATGTATATGTTTGGGATCCAGCGTTAAATGACTATAAAAGATCTGGTACTAATCTTACTGGGCCTGCAGGAGAAACAGGTGGAGGTATTCACTTGATTTTTGATGCAATAGTATTAACTGTAGATGAATTCGGGGTAATGTCTCCATCTAGTCCTTTACGCGTACGTGCAATTAGACAGTACGGACAGACAGGATTAGATGAATTTACTGAAGGTCGTATTAGATGGTGGTATAATGATATTGAAGATGAAGACAAACCTGATGGAGAAAGCCCTGTAGATGAAGATGGTAATGGTGTATCTGAAGTATTTATTGATATTGATCCAGATCATCATGAGAAAGTAACTGTTCGATTATATTTAGATCAGGCAGCTACAAAACTTTATGATCAGCAAGACGTAGTTATTCTTAAACATCCAACTATTTATAAATTGGACCTTACAAATGAAAATAGTATGGTTCCAATGGAAGATGATGAAGGAAATGTAAAAGACGAATTCCTTGAAACTACTCAAGCTATCTTGTATTATGGAGCATCTCAAATACCTTTTAATGAGATTAAATATAGTATTGGAGAAAATGATCATGATGGTATAACTACAGCTACTATTAATGAAGAAGGTATCGTTACTTTAAAAGGATGGAAAACTGCATGGTCTAATGTATCTATAAAAATTACTGCAGAATATAAAGGACATATTTTTTATGCTACTTATACTATTGCTCGTGTATCTGGTGTAGCTATTTATAGACTTAAGCCATCTGTTACAGGAATTAAGAAAAAGAAAGACGGTACTTTCAATGTTGATAAACTTTATATAAATATTATGAAGGTTGTTGGATCTAATACAGGATCCATGACTGAGAAAGTATTAGATCTAGCTGCTGAAAAACTCAGCGTAAGATATACATATAACAATAAGGTAAACTCTAATAGTGACATTTATACTATCGATGATATTGTAAATGAAGGAATTCCAATTAAAGATGAAGAGTTACCAGAAACACTTGATGGAAGTTTAGTAAGTGAAGTTGATGTTTACTTAGTAAAATCAGGTCAAGCACTAGAAGACTTGGATACGTTTATTGACCATGAAACAGTTCCTCTCGTAGAGGATGGTGATGATGGCTTTAATTTAATGTTGACTAATGAAAACATGACCATAGCAGCTCTTGCTGATGGTACTCAAGTTGGTCAATTGATGAATACTCAAGGACTCTTGTATAAAGGTATACAGAATCTTTCTGAAAAAGCTAAATGGACTTATAAAATATTATCTGGATCTATTAAAGGTTCTCCTCGTTGGCATGCTACTATCCCAGGATATCTTAATTTAGCTGGATGTGAAGTTGATAAGAATAGTGATGAAGTAGAAATTGCAGTATATGCACAATATCCTTCAGGAACTGGGGAAACTTTCCAAAAAACTTGTACAATAACAAAAGCTAAACAAGGAGCTACAGGTGAAGCAGGTTATAAGAGTATTATTTTCTGTAGAACTAATACAGTTCCTGATACTCCATTAAACGGAACAACAGGGGGTACTTATGAAAAACCGGTACCTACACATGATGTAACTTCTAATGGGGAGAGTTTAGGTATTAAGTGGCATGACGGTATTCCAGATGGTAAAGAAAAGATATGGAGTTCCTCTCGATACTTCTCTACTTATAGTATTGAGGGACAAAAAGCTACTACATGGACAGTACCAACAGTAATGTCGGATACTGAAAACATGAACATTGAATTTACTTGGTATGATCCATATATCGGTGATCCAGATTCAGATCCAGATTTTTGGTTTGATCCAGATAAAGATGCAGAAGTTTTTCAAAATCATACCATGATTTACATGGCTACACAGAGATTGGAAAATGGAGTACCCGTAACTCATTCAAATGCAGATGGTAATGAAACATCTTGGACTATAGTACGCGTCCTAGGTGAAAAAGGTGAAACAGCTCTTAGAAGTTTTGTATTTACAAGATGTTTTGATAAACCAGCCACTCCAGTAGGAGGTACTATTGAAAATCCTATTCCAGATCCAGAGCAAGGAGATGGTACTATTTGGTATGATGGTATTCCTGGTGGTGATCCATTATTGCCCGTATGGGGATCTCTTAAGACATTTTCATCTATTAAACATCTTGAAACAGATTGGTCTGAGCCTCAGATTATGAAGGATGTCCCAAATGAATATGATGTTCAATACTCTATTAAGAAAGAACGACCAGAACCACCTAGTAATGATTATCCAAGTTCTGGAGCAGATTGGTTTGATCCAGAAGACCCTACTGCAACTCCAGAAATTATGGAACAAGTTATGTGGATGGCTCAACGTTGGTATTCTTCAGATGGCTGGTCTCCATGGGATATTATTAAGGTCAAAGGTGAAGATGGTAAGGATGGTTCTAAAGCAATCGTTAGAATGAGAGGCGATTGGAGAACTAAAGAAGAAGGTGGTAAAATTGAATATGGAGAATGGATTTTATCTGGAACCTCACATATGGATACAGATAATAATGGAAATCCTATTGAAATAGAAGAACAATTCCAGGATTTAGTCTCTAGAAAAACTAATGAAGTTGATCAAGTATTTAAGTGTCTTAAGTCACATAAGAAAAGTGATGCTTATGACCCTGGATATGCTACATATGAGTGGGATGAGAAAAAACAAGCTGATATAAGTACAGATGGTATGTGGATGCGTGCAGAAAAATACTCTTTTATTGCAACAGATCTTTTATACGCAAAAGAGCTCATTGCTGATGTAATTTCTGCAAATAGAACCGAAATTATTGGAGAAGTTTCTGGTAGTTGGGAAAAAGATTATAAAGAAGGTGGAAATTCAATTCTTACTAAAGTAACTACTGAAAATGGTAAAATTGAATTCTCTTATTGGGATAAATCTAAGAATGACTGGAATTTGTCTGTTGATATTGGTTACGATTTTAAAGATGGTTGCGGTGTCCTTAGATTCTATGCAACAGATGGAGTAACTCCACTATATAACTTAGGTCCAAAAGGATTAAGCGCTAATTCAGTATCATCTCCATCTGTAAGTACTACAACTCTTAATGATTATATCTGGTATACTCCATTAATTGTTTCATGTGGATATTTTATGGGAAGAGTAGATGCAGGTGGTAACGTTACTTATATAGAAAAAGATCCATTTTATGATTCAAATTCCGGAACAACTATAACACTAAGTCTTAATCATGATTATTATTATCCATATATGAGATTTAATCCTGATTTAAGTAGTACAGGTGGACAGAAGATATACGATACTTATCAACTTTTAATCAAGAAGCCAAAGGCTGGTAGTTTTATTCCACAATTAACTCTTCCATTCTCTATAGTAGATCCAGTTAATCTTACTAATTTAGATTATGGTTCTTCTGAATCAGTAGAATATGGTGGTATTAAATTTGGAAAAGGGACAATTGGATATGTATGTTTAGATCCGGGATGTAATCAGCTTTCTTTCCAAAAAATTTCATATAGTTGGGAAAAAGATAATAATATTGACTACTCTTTCGGTGCATTAATGCCTCCAGTAAGAAGATGGACTGCAATTACTCCAATAATAACAGACCTTCATGAAATAAATTGTAATGAGTTTACATATAATAGCGTAGGTGATAAAGTACAAGTTTGGTATAACCATCAATTTACTGCCCAAGTTCCTGGAAATGCTGGTGGAGAACAAATATTTGCTGGTAGGGTTAATAAAGGATCCGATTTAGGAAGCAGTAATTATATTATGGTATATCTTAATGAAGACTTTATTGCTTATGATTTTTTAGGATCTTTAGGAGAAGATTTAGGAAGTGATTATTTTATAAATGATTTATGGAATAATCACATGGCTTATGATTTTATTGAATCTGGTGGAAAAGTAGAAGCTGATCTAATGTCACAAGAAAGTGCATTATCAGTTTTAACTGAAGCAATAAAGATTTTCTGTCGGCTTATGCAAAGATTTGTGGGGACTGGTGTAGCATGTCAGATAACTTCTAGTTCATCTTCAAGTGTAAGTATTGATAGAGGAATTCAATGGATATTATCTCAATCTAGTCCATCTTTCCCGTATGAAGGTGCATCAAGAAATACTTTATACTTAGCAAAAGCACTTATTGAAGAAGCACTTAGTAATTGTAATAAATATTATTCTACTGATCCAAATGCGTATGATAGTGGTGGTTATTATTATTCTGGGGCAGTTACTTTAGGATATATTTTCCCTGAAGATAAAAAATTTGTTTTTAATGATGGAAAATTATCAGTATCAACCAGAGATAGTGAAAAATTGTCTTATTGTAATATAACTAATGGCTATAATACATATGAAGTTACTAGTGCAACTGGTTCTGCTAAATCTATGTATCTTCTTAAAGAAGGTCAGGCTGAATATAATCCAGGATACTTAATGGTAGAAACTGTATCAAGTAATCTTGGATTTGATAGAAGTGGTATAACTTATTCTGGAAATAATACATATAAGCTTGAAATGACTAGGGATGTTGATGATTGGAAAAATGGAATACATTTTAGATTTAAATTAACTCCAGTCAATTATTATACTGCGTGGATGGAACAAGCATTTATGTATGATCAAAGCAATAGCAATTATCTTATGCCTGATTGGTATAGATACAGCGGGAATTATAATCAGACAGCAAAAAGGTTATGATATACTTAAAAAACTCAGGAGCAAAGCTCCTGAGTTTACTTTTTACTCCCCGACTTACTAAAATTATATTCTTTTTACCTTATAGAAGTAAGGCTAAAATACACTAAACTTATGAGTAGATTTAGTAAACCTAGAAAAAGTTATAATCCCTCCACACGAAGGATGGGAGAACAGTCTCTAGAACGTCAAGTACTTACAAGTCAGACTACTAGAGATATTTCAGGTAGCTCAAATAACTGGACATGGAAAGACACTTATTATAATGAAAATAAAGTTGTATATATTCCAGCAGATCCAATTATTCTTGCCGAACCGTTTTGTGTTACTGTCTACGAACAAGTTGATCTTTTTGTTTCAGAAGATGGTATTGAAAAGAGATATTATGTATTAAATGAAAATGGTGAACCAGAGACTTATGTCTTTTGGACAGATAATGCAATTGATACAGAAGGTTTCTTTGTGCTTGGGGAGAATGGAGAACCTGAAGAATTTCAGACATACGATTAAAATTTATTAAAATGAATTAATGAAAAATTTATAATAATGGGATACGTAAGTAAATATAAAGGCATAGATCTTGACCAAGCCATTGAGTTTGCAAAAAATAATGCCGATATTAATGAGAAGCTTTCAGAGAAGGCAGAGGCACTACATACCCATAAATTATCTGACATTACTGGACTAACTGACCTTAAAATCTCTTGGGAAAATATTACAGGAAAGCCAGAAGTCTTTCCGTGTGATGGATCTTGTGGAGGTAGTGGAAGTGATAATCCAGATAGTGGCGATGGTGGAGGAGGTTCCGTATCGGGTACGGTAGCTTGGGGTAATATTACAGGAAAACCTGCAACTTTTGCTCCTACTGCACACACTCACGTTATTACAGACTTGTCTAATTTGACAGATCTAACTATTGACTGGAACAATATTGTAAATAAGCCAGAAAATATTGGAAGCGGAAGTAATATTACTTCTATTTCTTGGGATAAGATTACAGATAAACCTAATACGTTTACTCCATCTTCCCACCAACATGACTGGGATAGTATTGAATCTAAACCAACAAGATTTACTCCAGCTTCACATAGACACGATATTAGTGAGATTGATGGATATGTTCCTGGAACAAATAATGGAGGTAGTACTAGTGGTCCAGTATCTTGGGATGATATTCTTGAAAAACCAGATTTAGCTGCTAAAATACATAAACATTCAATTTCAGATGTAATTGGTCTTGAAGATCGATTGACTAATATCGAATCAAATAGTGGTAGCTCTTCTGGTAGTGGTGGAAATACAGGAAATTCTGCTGCACTTGAAAATAAATTAAACATAATTGAAAATGACGTAGATAATTTACAGTCTCAAGTTGAAATTGTACAAACCGGTTTTAGTATTGTACAGAGTACTGTAGTCGCTGTTCAGAGTACAATTAGTAATATACAGCAAACTTCTTTTGATCTTAAGGAGGATGTATCTGAAAACAAGTCCGATATTGAAGATTTAAAATCTACAGTTAAAACCCTTGAACAGTCTGTAGGGCAAAGTAGTAGTATTGGAAATGAAGTTGCTGCAATTAAACAAAATATTACATCCCTTACTCAAAAAGATTCACAATTAGAAGAATCTATTAATGATGTAGAAAAAGATATTAGTGCACTTGATGCTAAAATCACCTCAACTGCAAGCACAATTGATAGTATTAATCAAAATGTAGAAGGTGCTCATAAGGCTATTGAAGAAATGCAGGAAACTATTGAACAGTTTACTGGTACTTTCGAAGATCAGCTTGATGGCGCAATTGCAGGAAGTGAGTTTGGTACAAGATTGGAAAATGTTGAAGCTGAAGTAATTAATAATGCTTCAAATATTGAAAGTATTAATGCATCTATTTCAGATATTCAAGGTGATATTGTAGAATTAAATAATGATATTGATTCTATAACAGAAACCCTTAATGATCATTACTATATTTGGCAAGGTGAGGATGATCTTATTCCTGATTTAAACAATGATCCTGCAGTACAGTGGACTACAGCGGCAGAGAAGAGACAACATTTGGGAGATTTTTATATAAACTCTCTCGGTTATTGTTACAAATTTGTTGAAGTATCCCCAAATGTATATGCATGGGAAGAAGTACAGGATAGATATATAGTTCCTTACGCTAGACAGATTGCTAGAAAGTCTGCAATTTTTATTAATCAACCAGAACAAAGTGATTCTTATAAACCAGGTGACTTGTGGATCAATGCTACTTATGCAGAAAATGGTACTGAGATCTACAAATCAGAAACTTTAGTATGTATTGAAGAAAAGTTAGAAGGAGATGATTTTGATATTAATCATTGGGAATCTTGTAACTATGCAAGTATTGAAGATGTTGCAAAGCTCAGCTCCACAATGAATGGATATCAGAAACGTGTAATTCTTCAAACTAAATCTCAATTATTTAAAGAAGAAACTTGGTTAGATGAAACAAATCATCTTTGGATCTATGAAGGTTTGGTTATTTCTGTTGTAGCCGAACAAAAATTATATCTTCTCATAAATAAAGAAAGATACCAATATGAAGATGCTTGGATCGAAATTGGTAAAACTCTTTCACTTACATGGGATAATATTACAGACAAACCAGATTTTCTTGATTCAATTGAAAATGAAGTCGAAGTAATTAAAGCAGATTTAGAAAATTTATCATCTATTGTAGATGATAATCAGTCTGTTCTTTCCGATAGAATTGATTCAATTGAAAATGGAGATCTTATTGATATTAATAATGCGCTTAGTTCATTAGATAATCTTCTTAATGAGCATTATTACATTTGGCAGGGGGATGATGAAACTGTACCAGAATTAATGACAGAGCCAGCTGTTCAATGGACAACTGAAGCACAAAAGAGAGAACACTTAGGTGATTTCTATATAAACTCTCTCGGCTATTGTTATAAATTTAAACAAGAAGGTTCAGTCTTTAAGTGGGAAGAAGTACAAGATAGATATGTAGTTCCTTATGCTAGACAAATTGCTAGAAAGTCATCTATATTCTCTAGTACTCCTACAGCAAGTGATTCTTACAAACCAGGTGATTTATGGATTAATGCTACTTTCTACGAAGACGGAAATCTTGTTCCTTTGTATTATGAAGATACATTAGTATGTATTGAAGAAAAGTTAGAAGGAGAAGATTTTGATATTAATCATTGGGAATTATCTAATATTTCTAGTTCGAAAGAAATTAGTGAATTAAGTAAAACTATTGAAAATTATAGAACTCGTGTAATTATAAATACAAAAGGCCAGCTATACCAAGAAGAAACTTGGTTAGTTCCAGAGACAGGTCGTATCTGGATCTATGAAGGTCTTGTTATTTCTGTAATTTCCGAGCAAAAATTATATCTCCTTGTAAACAAGGAGAGATATCAATATGAAGATGCATGGATTGAAATTGGTAAAACTCTTTCACTTACATGGGATAATATTGATAATAAACCAGAATTCCTTGAAGGAATTGACAATAGGGTAGAAGTGCTTGAGGAGTCTGTTACAACTCTTGATACTACTGTTACTGATAATTATACTGATTTATCAAGTAGAATAAATTCTATTGAAAATGAAAGTATTCTAAATCTAGAAAACTCTATTGAAGATATTCAAGAAGTTCTCAGTGAACATTACTATATTTGGCAGGGAGATGATGATTCGATTCCTGATTTAACAAATGACCCTGCAGTACAGTGGACTACTGAATTACAGAAGAGAGAACATATTGGAGATTTTTATATCAATACAGAAGGTTATTGCTATAAATTTAAGCAAGAGGGAAATAAGTATTTCTGGGAAGAAGTACAAGATAGATATATAGTTCCTTATGCTAGACGTATTGCTGGAAAGTCTACAATCTTTATCAGTCAACCAAAAGAAGAGGATTACTATGCTCCTGGAGATGTATGGCTAAATGCTACATATCAAAATGAGTTAGGTGCTCTTATTTATGATAGAGTGACTTTAGTTTGTATTCAAGAAAAATTAGAAGGAGATACTTTTAATATAGATGATTGGGAACAAGCTAGTATTGTAGATAAAGAACTCCAAGAAATTGATCAGAAAGTAGAAAACTACAGAACTCGTATTATTCTTAAGAAACAGGCGGACCTTTATCGAGAAGAAACTTGGAAAAAGGCAGATGGTGACTTATGGATCTATGACGGTCTTGTTGTTTCTGTACTTGATGTTGAAAAATTATATCTCTTGGTTAATGTAGATAAGTACCAGTATCCAGAATCTTGGATTGAAATTGGTAAAACATTATCTCTTACTTGGGAAAATATTACAGATAAGCCAGAGCTCTCACCGTCTGATCACGTTCATGAGGATTATGAAAACTCTCTTAATAGTTTAGATAGTAATGTTCTTATGCTTCAGGAAGATGTATCAAGTATTCGAGGATCTTTGGATGAATATGATAATTCAACTTTCCCGAAGATTGAAGAAAATCTTTCTGAAATTAATGATGCCTTAGTTGGACAGTTCTATATCTGGCATGGTGTTGATAGTGAAGTACCAACTCAATTTACTTATCCAGAAGTTGATTGGATATCTGTAGAAGATAAGAATAAACATGTAGGAGATTTCTATATTACTATTGAAGGTGTTTGTTATAAATATACAAAAACTAATGCTGGATTTGAATGGGTATTAGTAAGTGATAGATATATTACTTCTTATGCTCAAAAGATTGATAGAAAATCTACTATCTTTAGTGTAACTCCAACAGATGAAGATGAGTATAAGCCAGGTGATATTTGGGTAAACGCTACTTATGTAGATGATTACGGTAATCGAGTACTTAATAATGACATTGCTGTTTGTACATCTGAAAAAGCTGCTGGAGACATTTTCAACTGGGCGGATTGGCAAGCTATATTAAAAGCTGATGATGTAAATATTGATAATACTGCAGTAACTGTAGGTGCTAACCAACTTATTAAGGGACATAAAACATTTGCTGTTCCTGTTTATTTTGGTGAAGATGGAGCTGGACCTACTTCAGAAGGTGATGCTTATAGACCCCTTTATTCATCAATTTATGAAAGTGATAATAACTTCTTTGTTGAAGCGGGTAAAAGAGCATCAACAGGTGAAATCCTATCACTTAACTTAAGAAACACTACAGCAGGACCTATTCGCATTACTTCAGAATTAACTAAAGATTATAAAGCAGAATCTGCTAGATCTGGTAGTATTGATATTGAATCTAAACATGGAGGAAGTATTAATATTGCAAGCTTTAATGATGCAGGTATTAAAGCAGGTAAAATTAGTTTATCTACAAAGGGAGCAAAGAAAGAAAATAACCGTGATGATAGTATGGGTATTCTTCTTGATCCTGAAACTAATTCTGCAACTATTTATAGTCAAGATACAGAAGTTACAAATCTTTGTGACGGTTATGCTGAAGTCTCTGGTTATAAAGGTTTTGCTATTACCTCAAAAGCTACATCTGACAAGAATGATATGACAGGTGTAAGATTTAAATGGGAAAAAGAAGATCAAGATGGAAATACATTGAATACTCTTGATATTCATCGTGTTTCTTATATTGATGGTGAAGTTGTCCCTGAATCTTTAAGTATCAAGGTTAATGGTAGTGCAGAAGTTTTAACATCAGCAAATTTTAGAACATATGTAGAAGGTGAAGGTAATGTTATTGATTTTAATGCAGGCATTACTCAGCCAGGGCAAACAGAAGGTAAGGAAGATGTATCAGATCTTCTACAAACCGCAATTAATGATGCTATTTCAAATAATGCTAAACTTGTTATTAAGTATGGTACTTATTTATTGAGAAAGCCTATCGTAATTCGTGGTTTAAATCGTGATTTTTCACGACTTATTATTGATGCGAATAATGCACTTTTCTTGTGCGATCAAGGATTAATTCAAAATAAACCAAACTATGGTGGAACTCTTCCTGATGGGGGTACTCAAAGAGATGACTTAACTCTTGATGATGTCAAGAGTACTGGTTCATTATTTACTGTAGGTACAAACCCAACAGCAACATATGAAGATGATTATGATCAAGGAACTTTAGAATTTTTAAATGCACGTATTAAAGTTCTTAACTCTGAATCTAAGAGATCTACATTAGTTGCATTTAATATCCAAGCACAAAAATGTGTTCGATTTGAAAAGGTAAGTATTGAAGATTTTCATACTGGATTTAAATTAGAACGCTGTTCTAAGAATCCTTCTATCAGAAAGGCAAAAATTGTAAATACTGTATTCGGTATTCATTCATTAGGTAAAGTAAGTAACTTGACCGTAGAGGATGTAGATTTTGTAAGAAATGGTACAGCTGTTTACGTTGACCGTGAAAGTATCGGTGATTTTAGTTGTAATACATTCTCTCACTGTTTATTTGATAATTGTAATCAGGGTATCTATGGACATTCTAAGTATGTTATTTCCGCACTTAGAATTAAGAGCTGTAAATTTAATTCAAATGAATCGTTTGACATTTTCTTGAAAAATAGAATTATATATCCAACGATTGAAAATGTTACTTTTGCAGATATCTCAAGAATGGTTACTATTGTAAACGATGATGGATCTACTTCAGAAATAGAAGAAGTAGTTCCTTGGCAATCTAGAGCAAATATTCCTATCTCTATTCCAGAAGGATATATTATTAGTACGGATTATGCACTTCCTAGTGAATTGTCTGATGTAGTCCCTGCCGATTCAACTATCGGAGGTACACATACTGCTAAATGGACAAAGACTCCACTTGATTGGGGAGATAATAATATTATTATTACTGATAATATTTTCTATGATTGTCACTTAGTTCAGATTGGTAATGATAAGAAGGGAAGTCACATTTCAGGTGTAGAATTTAGTGGAAATCGAATTGAGGGTGAGATTGAAAATTGTATCAAAATCTGTTCAGAAGTTGATGAAAATTGTAGTGGAGTTGCAGTTTATAGTAATTCTTATGGATCAACTAAGAGAGATACAGATGGAAGTTTATTGAAGATTAATTTCGAAGTTCCTATTAAATCTAACCTCTCTGCAGGAGCTGATTATATGCCTGCAGGTGGATTTGTTGCTAGATACTCAAGAGGCCCTGTAGTTCCTGAAACACATGAAACAGAAGAAGGACAGATAGGTGACCTTAGATGGGATGAAACTAAAGCATATCTTAAAACAGAAACAGGCTGGAAGGCAATACAATTTACTCATTCATTTGATAATAATGGTATCGCTAATGCTTGGAAACCTCTTGAAACAGCATCACAGGAACCTGTAGATACTGATAATTATAAAGTAGGCGATATTGTTTGGAATGTAGACGGTTCTTCTAGAACTTTGGGATGGCGTTTTGTTAAGAAATCAAATTCAGATGCAGTTTCTTGGGAACTTATCGAAGATCTTATCAAAATAAAGAACGCTGGAGGTTAATATATTTTTTATATATAAAATACATATCTTATGAAATGCATTCGAGTTTCCTTAGCAAAAACTAAGGAAGATGGGAAATTCGAAGTTACTGCATTGACTAACGTAGAACATGACGATTCCATAGTTACAAATGACTGGGAAATTCTTCTTCAGACTTTGAAATTCATGGATCGTCCTACGGTAGTTGAAGAAGACGACTCAATGCCGTCTAACTTTATCTATAATTTCCCTTCTGATTTTAAGTAAAAGTTATAATAACGTTGAAAAATTTTTAAAATAATATATGGCAGACGAACAAAATAAGGATACCGGTAAATATATCGATATTCTTAATATCTTTGCAAATAAAGAAAATCTTGATGGATCTGAACATTCAGATACCTCTGGCATGAAGACACAGTTCACTGCAGAGGAATTTAATGGTATTGTTCGTGCATTGAGAGAGCTCTATCAGGCAACTTCTGACAAAGAATTCTGGGTAAATGAATTCGTAGATCTATCAACAGGGGATACTTCTGTTAGAAATGCTACAATTAAGAAAGGTAATCCTTTCTCTCTTGAATTCAATTATATCTCTAAGTATCGTAAAGGTTTTGGCAGTTATATTATTAGTAATTCAGATACTGCACATTTTACTATTTCATACAAGAAGAGTGGTTCAAGTGTAGCACCTCAAGTAATCTATGACTCAAGAAATGTAGAAGGTGAAGCAAAGCCTATGTCATCAAATACTTCATTTAGTTTTGATATTTCTAAATTTCTTGAAAGTGGTGGTAAGTATGAATTTACTGTATCAGGTGAAAATGTAACTGAAGGTTACAAAGGAGATACAACATTCGTTCTTTACTATTATATTACAGTAACTGACATGTCTCTTGAATTCCAGAATGAAACATGGTGGCTCACTCCGTTTGTTTATGGAGAAAATGGTGCTACTGCTTTTAATGTATCATTCCGTGTCGGTGGTTCAGGTAATCGTAAAGTAATTTTAACAACAAGCGGTCAAGGTGTAACATCAAGAGAATACATACAGAGTGTGGATGCTGGTGCAGCAACCGTATCTTTTAGTGTAGAAATGCCTGCAAACCGTAATACAATCATGAATGTTTCTGCAAAGATGCAGAATGCTGATGATACTTCCGTAGAAACTGACCCAATCAATAGAAACTGTATGATTTTGAAAGCAGCAAATCAAAGCGGTATCAAGCTTTTTGCTGTAAATGAATTTAAATCAAAAGTTAAGGGTGGTCAGGCTCATAAATTGTTCTCTTATGCAGTTTATGATAGTAACTCTACAGATGACTATACAGATCTTGTATTTACTACTAAGATCGAAAAAAGTGGTGAAGTTATTACAGAAACAAAATCTGAACGTGTTGCATTAAAGACACGTCATGAGTTTGAAATTGACTTGAGTTCTGTCGAAACAGATGAGCCAGAATACAAACTTAGAGTAGGTGTTAAGGATGCTAATAATAAAGTATTGATGAGTGATACAGATCAGAAGTATCTTGTTACTGTCGATAACTCTTCTAGCTTCTCTCCAATATCAAATGCTATTTGGTATATGAATCCTTCTGGTCGTAAGAATTCTGAAAATCGTCGAGAAGAAATCAAGAATAATACAGATAATACATACGTAACTGCAACTTGGAATAATTTTGCTTGGTCTTCTGGCGATGGTTGGGTATCTTCATCTGAAGTAGATGAGAATGGTAATCCATTTACTTTGTCTAGTTTGAGAGTATTGTCTGGATCTAGTGTCAATATTAATTATCAACCGCTCAATATGGGCGCTCTTGGTATGCGCACTATTGAAATTGACTATAAGATTTCTGCAATTTCAGATGATACTGTCCCAGCAATTATAATTACTCAGAATGATAAGGCTGGTATTAAGATCTACCCTAATCGTATTTGTACAGGTACTACATCAATTGGTTCTGATTTACAACGTGAAATTGCTACTGATGATGGTGTACGTATTCGTGCAGCGATTTCCTTATCTCGTGGAGAAAGTGTACTTGAAGGAAAGACAAGTAATTTTATTCGTATCTTTATTGATGGTATCCTTTCCAAGATTTATGAAATTGGTGATAATGAATCAATGAATAATGCTGGAAATATTATTATCGGATCTACAGGATGTGATATTGATGTTTACGGTATTCGTGTATACTCAGATGCTCTTACTTATTCTGGTATCGTTAAGAATTATATTAACCGTCTTAATACTACAGCACAGAAAGAATTTGTTGTTAATGATAACCGCGTATTTGAAGGTGAACAGGATAACAACTGGATGGGTTCTGGTGTAGTTGATTTCAAGAATACAGTTGACCAATATAATGTGTTCGTTTTTGATGGTGATGTATGGCCTAACTATAATAACCAAAATAAGAGTACAGGTAATCTTGAACTTTATTCAGTAAATAATATTGGTGGTATTGCTACTCCTGATGGAACAGGTCAGAGCTGGAAGATCTCTAATGTTGAAGTTAAGGGTCAGGGTACATCTTCTATGTCATATTATGAATGGAACCTTCAATTTAAAACAGCAGATAATTCAGAATATTGGCCACTCGTAAGAGATGAAAAGGGCAATTGGTATGATGATAAGGGTGAAATTGTTCCAGACGAAACTCATGGACGTGTAGATAAGGATGGTGAACCTGTTCTAGGCGAAGATGGCCAACAAATTATGGATCCTGTTTACAGCAATGTAACTTATGATAAGAAGGTTCCTATGTTTAAGGGAGTTCCAAAAGCAAATGCTATTGTAATGAAAAAGAACTGGGCATCTTCAATGCAAGACCATAAGATTGGATCTGTAAACTCTTATACAGCTGCTTGGAAGAGACTTGGTTTATCTAATGCAGCTACTATCGCTGATCCAGAAGTACGTATTTCAGTTTACCAAGAACCAATGTTAGGTTTCCATAAGAAGACTACTGCTACTGGTGAAGTAATATATGAATATAAAGGCTTGTTTACTGGTGGTCCTCACAAGGGTGACAAGCAGTGTTTTGGATATAATAACAAAGCTAGTAAAGGTGGTTGGCCAGATTTGATTTCACTTGAAGGTGCATCTAACGGTTTCGTTTTTGCTGAATTCTCAGTACCTTGGGCAATTGGTGATGATCACGTAGGTTATGACGCAACAAAAGATGTTGAAGGTGTAACTTATGACTCAGAAGCACACTGGGATTTTAACTTCGGTGTTTATGATAGTGATGATGCTGATCATGCAGCTGATATCTTGGCTCAGGTTAATAGAACATTCCATGATGCATATAATATTGTTTATGAATGTAATCAGAACTTGTACCCATTTGATGGAACTGAAGAAGAATTCTTTGCAGCCGTAAATAATAAAGAAATTATTCAGAGTAGAGACTATTGGTTAACTAGTACTTATGAATTATATCACGTATTTGAAGAAAAGGGTAAACGTCCAGTTGAAAAAGTAAATACTGGAAACGGTCCTATTAATCTTCTTACTCAGTTAGGTGATATTAAATATGACTACTCTTTCACTAAGAGTCCAGGTGCTCGTATTTATAACGAAGGTACTACTACAGTAACTGAAGGTATTGCCGCTGCGGCTACACCAGAAGAAAAGAATGAAATCTTTAAGAAGGCACGTATTGTTCGCTTCCGTAAAGAAGCTGGAAAATACTGGGACTTAAAGGATGCTATCTTCCATCATTGTTGGATTGAGTTCTTTGCTGGTTCTGACCAGAGAACAAAGAATACTTACCCATATTCATATCAGACTAAAGATGCTGAGGGTAATTTAACTCAAGAAGGTAAATGGAAGTGGCGTATGGATGACGCTGATACAATTGGTCCTATTGATAATTCAGGTGTAATTACTAAGAAGTATTCAGTAGAAGTTCATGACTTAGATGAAAAGGGTTCACCTCTTTTCAATGGTCAGAATAACTGTTTCTGGAATTTGGTTGAAACTCTTGAAGATACTTATTATGAAGTGATGAAAGACTTGCTTCAAGCAATGGTTGACTTATCAGGAGCTAGTGGTTCTGTATGTAATCAAATTTATAACTTCTATAGCAACTATTTCTTGGCAGTTAAGAAGTATTTCCCAGAAGTAATGTACAATCAGGATGCTGTTCGTTATGAAAAGGCATTCCAAAGTGGATATCCAAAAGCGGATATGGCTTTGAAACAATCTTTGGGTAATGCATATTCTCCAGAATCTGCTTGGTATAAGAAGCGTATTGATTACATGACTTCTAAATATACATTTGGTGACTATAAGAATGGTTCTGTACAAAATACATTCGTACATCGTGTAGCTAAGAATGCTCTTACTAACGGTAAGATTGACTTAGATCTTACTTTAGGTATGGACTTATATCCGACTGCAGAACTTGACGTATCAATGATTAAGTGTAATGACAGACATTTTGCTGGCGTTCCATTTAAGATGTCTGGTACTGTATCAGATGCTGACGTTGACTTCCGTATTCATGGTGCTAAGTATTATGTAGATCTTGGCGACTTACATACAATTAACTTCTCTGATAACTCTACAGTAAACTTTACTCCGTTTACTTCAATCAAGGAGTTGAATTTAGGATGGTCAGATGCATCTCAGATTATTAGTAAGGCAAAAGCGATTAATGTACCTACTTCATTGAGAAAGATCTATTTGGAAAATTGTTCAGAAATGAACTCTATCGTAGGTCTTGACAAGTGTATTTCTTTGAAAGAAATTAATGCTCTTGGTACACATATTGCATACTTTAACTTTGCAAATGGTGCTCCGATCGAATCTATTAAGTATCCATCAACTGTAGAAAACTTGCAATTCTTGAACTGTTCATTCTTGAAGGAAGAAAACATTGTTTTCAGTGGTCAAGAAAATATCAGTACAATTTATATTAATAATACACCGGGCGTTCCTGCTATTAAGATTATTAGTGATATTATTGAAGCGCAGAGTAAACTTACACTAAAACCTTTGAAGTATTTGAATATTCAAGGTGTTGATGAAACATTTGTTGGTCAAGATAGTGTTAAAGTTCTCGAATTGTTGAATAATATTACAAATCTTGATAATGGATTTAAGGGTGTCAACTCTTTAGGTCAGGCTGATGATGCTTCTAAGCCGGTTATTACAGGTAAGATTGGTGTAGAATTCTCTTATGAAGATACTGAAAAGGCACTTGAAGCATTCTTCCCAGGTTTGAATATTTCTGTAAGTGTTTACTATATTCGTTTTGCTGATGAAAATGTTAAGAAAGTAATGAAGACATTCATGCAGGGGCTTGGATTTATTTCAGCAACAGATGAAATTACTACAGAAAATGCAAAGAAAGTTACTTCATTGAAGACAGGTAGCTCTGGTATATTCCGTGGATTTGGTATTACAAGTTTTGATGAATTAAAGTACTTTACTGGTTATACAGTAGTTGACAGTTTTAGCAGTTCTCAGACTGGATATGTACCTTTCGGTGATTTTGAAAACTGTACTGAATTAAAATCTATTGCTCTTGATAATATTACAACAATCAGAAACTCAGCATTTAAGAATTCTGGTTTGGAATCAGTAGAAGCTCCGAAATTGGAATCTATTGAAGCTGAAGCATTCCTCGGATGTACTAACTTAGTACAGGTAGATTTCAGTAAGAGTAGTTTAAAAGAGCTTAAGAATACTGTCTTTAGTGGATGTAGTTCATTAAAGGTTTGTAAATTACCTGAAACATTAACTAGCATTGGTAATAATGCATTTAATGGTTGTTCTTCATTGACTGAAATTACTCTTCCAAGTAATTGTGCTTCAATTGGTGATGATGCATTCGCTGGTTCTGGTGTTACTACAATTTTCTGGAATTGGACAGGTGCGGGTGCTCCTGCACTTCCGAGCAATAGTAATGCAGCATTTGGTACTAAGATCGAACAGATCTATATGCCAAAATCATTTATTGATAATGCATCGTTGTACGGAGGGTGGAAGAATTACCTCGATATATTAGTACCATATGATTTTAAATAATAATTAAATAAGTGCTTTATGAAGAAAGTTGAAGTAAAATTACATGACGGCAAGACATCTTATAAGATTTCTGCAGAAGAAGGTAAGATGCTAGTTAATAAAAAGACTGGCTGGGAAACCATAAGTGCTTATCTTGATTATACAAGCTTTAATGGTGAACCTTATCTTCCTGTTCCGGAAGATTTCGAAGAAATTGAATGTAACAAGAAGTAATTAATTCTATAAATATACAGGGAAGGGAGGACTTCAATGCCCTTCTCTTCCCTGATATTTTTTATTTACAAAATTCAAAATCATATGTACAATTATAATAGAATTCTTTTTAAGGATAATGAAACTCCATTGAATGCCATTACAATGAATCATCTTGAGGTGGCAATTCATAAGCTTGCATCTCATTCTCTTTTTCCATCTGATTTAGTTGCTGGAGATAATATTGATATTTCTTCAACAGAAGATGGACAAGTGAAAATTTCACAAAAGAGTAAGAGCTTAGCTTCACTTAATATTAGTCGATTGGATGTTGTATATGAAATTCCTAGTGATGCTACAATAGGTGAACTTTATATTCTTTTGGAAGAAGATACAAATAATTTTAAAGGATTGTATTGGGGACAGATCTGTTTATTTAAAGCAGCTGATGGTCAATTACAATTAGAAAATAATGGAAAATTAAACGAAGACGAAGAAGATGATACGCTCTAATGAAGACACTTACGTAAGACTTAAGTTGGCTTCTTATGGACTCGGTCATATTTTCGGCATTAGTGTAATTAGATGGTATCCTTCCGGAGAACTAGAGCCTTACGTGGCACATGTTATGGAGTACATCGAAAAACAAATGATTCTTTCTGGTGCGACAGAGTTGAAACAGAAATTGGATTATTACGATGAACTCTATCATAACATTATGGATCAAATTATTTATGGAGAATTATTTGATTTATTAGTTGCTATGGGTATTTCTACGGAAAATGATGAAGAGGAAGAATATGGTATTGCTAGTACTGAAACACTTTTTGTTACAGCAACTGTAAACTTTATCACTTCATTGTATATGCAACTAAGATACAATTATTCACATTTATATCTAACTCCACAAAGCGATTGTCATTCCTGCAGTAAAGCTAGTACAGAAGATAGTTCTAGTTTTAGTGGACCAAGATATTTCGATCCTCGTCCAATGAATGATGGATATGAATTTGGTTGTGGAACTCAAGAACTTTGGGGACCTGGATTATCAAATATTTAAATATATGAGAAATTTCTTGTTAATACTCATTTCTATATTTACAATAGTTTCTTGTACAACTTCTTCTTTTGTAGAGGGTCCGGTATCTATTAAAACAGAATACGATGATCAGTATTTTTCTCAAAGACAGATCGACTCTATTTTAGATCTAGACACACTTCCAACTATTGCAATGTGGATGGATTTAAGTTTACGTGACTACGAAAGTATGGAAGTGATTCGCAAGAAGTTCTTTGTAAAGAAAGGAAATGTATATATTGCTGTTGTTAAAAAAGACAGTACATTTCTAACTAAACGAATCGAACAATGAAATATGGATGTACTAAATCAGTTCTAGATGGAACTGAACGAGAATTTTCTGTACAAAATAAAGTAGAGCTTCCTGAAGAATATTCTTATGAATCTTTTCTTCCAAGCGTTTTAGATCAAGGTAATAAATCAATTTGTGTACCTTGCTCTATTTCTTCTTGGTTAAACTGGAAAAAGAATCTTCAACATGGTCAGGTCGTAGATAATAAAATAGACTTAGATCGAATTTATGATATTAGACAAGATAAGAGTGAAGAAGGAATGCAAATCAAGGAAGCCTTGAGTTTTCTTAAAAGAGAGGGTGATATTGATAGCTACGCAATGATCGGAAGTTTTCAAGTACTGAAATATGCTATTATAGCAAATGGACCTTGTGTTGCTGGTTTACCTGTAAGATGTTCTTATTCTAATGATTTTTGGAATGGAGATTCACTAGAAGGAGGTCATGCAATTAGTATCGTAGGATATAAAAAAGATAAACTAATTATTAGAAATTCTTGGGGAAAAAGTTTTGGAAATAATGGTTATTGGTATTTACCTGAATCAGATTTCTCAAAATTCTTTGAGATATGGACAATAATGTAATAAAATAAAGGCCAGGACAGCTATGCTGTCCTGGCTTATCATTTCCCGTTATTTTCTAATATATGAAAAACTTTTTTTGTTCATATTAGAAAATTTAGATCAATGAAAATACCGCGTCGTGAGGACGCGGTATTTTTTTTTTTATTTATTCTTCTTTTCTCTAAGAAGAGTTTTATAATTATCTACTTTCAATTTACACAAATCTTCAATTCTCTCTACTTCAGAAAGGATTCCCTTTTTGTAAGCAGTCCAGGCATCTTCCTCATTATCAAAAACATAATTACCGAAAAAATTTGATCCTATTGTATTAGTAGTAAAATTATAATAATTTGGATGCCAAATTTTACTACCTTTAGATCCATCATCTAACCAGTGGTAGATTTCTACACTATTCCCATTGGTTACTGCATGTACTGGGATTGGAGATTGAAGACGATAAGTTTTACTCAATTGTCCTTGGCTGTGTTTAAAAAATGCACACGAATACCAATACTTTGTATTCTTCTTAAGCTGTTGTGAATCTGTTAACATAATATATGAATTATAAGTCCTAAAATAAATAATACTGTATAATTAATAAATACATCAATTATAAATAACCATGATGGTACAGAATCTTTCTTTTGTTTCGTAAATCTAAGAAGATCTATTATACACCACAGTCCCATTGATTGTAGATAACTAATTTCTACTAAACCGAATGGTTCAGATAAGAACCATTTCCAAAATAGAAATAAAATAGTTGTTTTTAACAATAAAAATATTGTTCCTCCAATCAGGGTCCAAAAACAACCCTGATTATTATTTCCAACAAACTTAGTCATATATGTTTAATTTTATTATTTCAATTAAAAGTATTTCAAGGGAAATAAAAGTCCCCGCTGCCTATGGCAGCGGGGATACTAATTTAATCTAGACTTACTTTATCCCAAGTAATTAATACAAATTTTGATTTACCTGAATAATCTTTTAATGTATCATTTGAAATAAGATTCATACTAAATCCTTTGCTTTTAAATAAAGAAATTAAGTCTTCTAGATATTTTTCTTTATCTTCTGGAATATCAACTATGTAAGAATAAGATCTAGCATAGCTTTGATACTTAATTTCATTTTCAATTTCTTTTATCCAATTTAAATAGATCTGTGCACCAGTTATTTCTTTTCCATATTTTGCAACAGAAAATGCTTTTGTTGCATTAAAATTATCATTAATTGGTTTTCTGATCAATGTTTTTAGCAATTCTTTCAGCATAATATTTTTCTTTTAATGATTCATACTTAAATATATAGTGTTCATATTGTTTTGGTACATGTTTATACCACTGTTCATCACTTTCATCATACATGAATTTCTTCCCCTTTTCGACATTATGAGATATCGAGGGTAATTTATTAACCTTCTCTAAATGATTTATACCATCTATTAAACAATCTACAACATAAGATGTATATTTTGTATGTTTTGGGTCATTTGAAAAAAGATAGGAAGTTTCTGGATTACTGTTAAGAATTTCTGAAAGTTGTTCATGAAATTCTTTTTGTGATAATAAAAATACATCATCAATTTCACTCCTATTCCCTTCAATACATTCAAAAGTATCTTTAATATAATTATATTCAAATTCAATAAAATAAGAAGTATCTGTATGAGTATAAACGAATCTATTCGTAAATATTTTATCACCATAAAAATCCAAATATGAAATCTTATCTTCAGTTTTAATAAAATTATAATTAGTTAAACATGGCTCATATATTTTTTTAAATTTCTCACTAACTTCTATAATCTTTTTAAAAAAATCTATTTTTATTTCAGAAATATTTTTATTTATAATTTTTAATACTCTGGGTAGTGTTAATATTAAGTCCTCTTCTTTTCTAAAATTAAAAATATCTTCTGCTTCACAAAAAAATGGGTGATATATAGATACTTGCCAGACATCAGGATCATCTTCTATTATTTCCTCATCGTCATCATAATAGGAATCATAATCAATTGATATATTTATTGATATACATTTTTCTTCATTTGGATTACTAAATATTATTTTATTATAAGAAATAATATCTTCAATCTTGTCAACATTTTTTAACCAATTATTATTTGTTGAACAATATTTTTCTATTATTTTTTCAACTTCACTTATTTTCATAAAACTTAAGTTATAATTATTTAACATAAATAAGGAATAGACTGGATGAATTTCCAGTCAATAACTTATTTATGTTATGACAAAGAAAAAGAAAAAAGTTATTCATTGGGAAAATAAATGGATTTCTGTATTAGAACAATTACCGCCGGAAGGCACAATAGTATTAACAAGTACAGAAATGAATATTCCTGATAAAGATAATTATGGAAATGTAAATCAATATTGTGATGGAAATTGGTTTCATTTGTCCAAGTCAGGTAATGTTCAATGGTGGAGATTATTTACACCAGAAGATCTATGGTATTTTCAGGATAATGCCATTAAAATATTTTTTAATAGTTTAATTAATAATGAATATGAGAATTGGAATTTAAAAGAAGCTTATGATATCGATATTGAAAAATTACATTCGTGGGCCAATAATAGACGGCTTGAGTGAGGGATATAAGAAAGAATTGAATCTTTTATTAAAAAGTGCAGAAAAACATGGATTAATGTGGGAAGTTTTACAGTATTTTCAAACAAGTGTTCAAAATAATGCAATAACATCTGAATCAGATATTCTTTGGCATTTAAGAGAGGCTTGTTTAGAGTGGGATGTTAATATATAAAAATTTATTGCAATTACTGTGAAAGGGACTGAAGAACATTATATGATTTTAGATTCCTTTGAATATGTTGAACTTATAAAATATATAAAATATGATTTCGATATTAAAAAATTATATACGTGGACCTATTCTTAATAATCTATCTGAAGATATGACAGAAGATCTTATTAATTTATTAGAAGAAGCAGATGGTGATGGAATTCTTGAGGAATGTTTAAAAATATTTGAAGAAAAACTTAATAATTTTGATAAAAATACATATATTCCTGAAGTAGATCCATCATATGCATCTCATGATATTATGAAAATTTATACTCTATTAGATGATTCTCTCTCAGAGGCACAACTAAAAAACCCTTAATAATTTTAATATGCGAGAATTAACAGAACAAGAGATTCAAAGATTAAATTTTAATTTTGGTAATGCTTGGAAAAATAATCCAGAAATTTATCTTCAAGTATTAGAGAGAAATAAAACTGTAAGATATTGTGATCACTGTGGAAGAGAGATGACTGAAAGTGATGTAAATGATTACGGTAGTTTGTGTGAAAATTGTTATAATGAAGAATATTACGATTAATTTATGAAAAGAAGTGAATTTAAAGTAACAGAAAATATCAGACCTGGTGAAGATTTTTTCTCATATTCAAATAAGTATTGGATTGATAATAATCCAATGCCAATTGATAAAGTAAGATATGCAGCATTTGATAAACTACATGAGGAAAATCTTGAGAGATTGATGGAATTGGTTGACAAACCTTGTTCAACTTTACCTATTCCTCTTCAAATGAATATTATTAATATTCGAAATAAATATCTTGAAAGAGATTATTCAGAAAATTTTAAATTTATTCAAGAAGAGTATCTTGATGAAATTTATAGATTATCATCTTTTAGTGAAATCATGCAGCTTCATGCATCTTGGATTGGAAAAGGTATTCGTTTCTTATTTAATATTTCACTTGATGCTGACTTAAAGGATTGCGATAATAATATCATTTATATATCACAAGACGGTCTTAGTATCAATAAAGATTACTATGAGAATGATAAAATCAAGAATCAATTGATGGAATATGTTGAAAAACTTATGAAAAGAGTTACTAACCATAACATTGATAGTAAGTTATTAGGTATTTCTAAAATTGAAAATAGATTAGCAAGTTTTTCTTATACAGAAACTCAAATGAGAGATGTTGAAATGAGTTATAACATCTTTTCATTTGCTAGTCTTGTCTCCGAATATCCATTTATTCCTTGGGAAATTGCATTCGGTTCTCTTGGAATCGATATAAATACTTGTGGTAAGATTTGTGTAAGTCAGCCTGGTTTTTTCAAAGGTCTTAATAGTTTAATTGAAGAACTAAAGAATAGTGTAGGTAGTTTATGTTATTATCAAGCATACCTGACTTATTGTGTTCTTGATTCTTTTGCACCACATATCGGTGAAGATTATTGGAATGATTATTTTAACTTTTACTGTAGAACTTTATCAGGACAAGAAGAACCTGAACCATTAGAAAAAAGGGCTTATTATGCAACGGCTAGTATATTCCCTGAAGCTATTGGGAAGAAGTATATCGAAAATTACTTTGGAAAATATTGTAAAGATGATGTAGAAAATATTGTAAATGTTTTAAAATTTACTTTCGAAAAAAGAATTCAAGCACAAACTTGGATGTCACAAGAGACAAAAGACAAAGCGATTGAAAAGCTTAAGACTTTTAAAACTAAAATTGGATATCCAGAGAAACTTGAAGAATATGAATGGATCAATTTCAATATGAATGACTGTTATTTGAAGATTAAAACAGATATTCTCGAACAAAATACTAAACATGAAATTGAGAAGAAACTTGGAAAACCTGTAGATAAGGATGAATGGTTTATGTCGCCTCAAACAGTGAATGCTTATTATAATCCTACTACAAATGAAATCTGTTTCCCAGCTGGAATTCTACAATTCCCATTCTACTCACCAGATGCAGGTATTGCTTGGAATTATGGTGCAATTGGTGCAGTCATTGCACATGAAATGACTCATGGGTTTGATGACCAAGGTCGACTATTCGATAAGAATGGTAATATGGAAAATTGGTGGACTAAGGAAGATTCTGATAAATTTAAAGAAATTACAGATAAATTTGTGAGCTACTGGAATAATGTAGAAGTTCTTCCTGGAGTCAAGGCCAATGGAGAGTTAAGCCTTGGTGAAAACCTTGCAGATCATGGCGGAGTAAGAATTGCTCTTGAAGCATTGAAAAGAATACTTACTTCAAAAGAAGATATTCGCGAATTCTTCCTTGCATATTCAGCAAACTGGGCTGGATCTATTAAGGAGGAGGAAGCAAAGAGGCGAGTAATTGAGGAC
>JAEIGA010001280.1_pt1 | contig 39069 bp, 23 predicted proteins | sample 9270691 | NCBI WGS metagenome assembly JAEIGA01 (sample SAMN17057246, study PRJNA624740) | gut metagenome | biome: biome; isolation source: fecal sample | host: Bos grunniens | place: China: Xizang | collected 2019
AAAAAAGAGGGCTAGAAAATGTATTTTTTTGAATTTTATGGGTAAGGGCATAGGTCTGATTCGTAATTCCCCGCAAAATTACTAAAAATATATCATAGGAATGTTTAATTTTGCAGTGTGATTGAAAAACATTTTATCTTAGAAGAGGCTGACCCCGTAATTTTTTATGGGGCGAACAATGCCAACCTGCGTATGTTGAAGGCGCTTTGCCCGAAATTACGCATCGTTGCGCGCGATAATGTCGTCAAAGTGATGTGCTCCGAAGAGGAGATGGCAGACTTTGAGGACCTTTTCCGCTTGTTGGAAGCGCATTGTGTGAAATTTAACCAACTCACGGAGGAAGACATTCTTAATATCATCAAGCGTGGCAAGACACAGAAGCAACACCAGGAGGGTGTGATTGTTTACAGCACGGGAGGCAAACCCATTACGGCGCGTTCTGAAAATCAGCGTCGCTTGGTCGAGGCCTATGCCAAACACGATATGCTCTTCGCCATCGGTCCTGCGGGTTCGGGTAAAACTTATACCGCCATCGCCCTTGCCGTGCGCGCCTTGAAGAATAAAGAAGTGAAGAAAATCATCCTCAGTCGCCCCGCCGTAGAAGCAGGTGAAAAACTCGGATTCCTGCCCGGCGACATGAAGGATAAGATTGACCCTTACTTGCAACCCCTCTACGACGCCCTTCAGGAGATGATCCCCGCAGCAAAGTTGCAGGAGTATATGGAGAGCAATATCATCCAGATTGCACCACTCGCCTTTATGCGCGGACGCACCTTGAATGATGCCGTGGTCATTCTTGACGAAGCACAGAATACGAGTTCCGCACAAATCAAAATGTTCCTCACCCGCATGGGTTGGAATACGAAGATGATTGTTACCGGCGACCGCACACAGATAGACCTTCCGCCTTCACAGAAATCCGGACTTATTGAAGCGCAACGCATCCTGAGGGACGTGAGTGGCATTGCCTTCATCGAAATGGACAAGCGCGACATTGTGCGCCACAAGTTGGTGACCCGCATTGTGGAAGCCTACGAGCAGGAAAGCAAGCAGCACCGCGCCACCGAGGAGGCGGAACAGAAGGGAGAGAATCTCTAAGCCCGCAAGCCCCTGAAAACTTTAAGAACTCAAAACCTTAAAACCTCAATAAATTATGAGTGCATTAACAAAGACAGACTTTAATTTCCCTGGTCAAACAGCAGTGTATCACGGTAAAGTTCGCGACGTATATAGCGTTGGCGATAAGTTGGTGATGGTAGCAAGTGACAGAATTTCCGCATTCGACGTAGTGCTTCCCGAAGGTATTCCTTACAAGGGACAGATGTTGAACCAGATTGCAGCAAAGTTCCTTGACGCTACTGCAGACATTTGCCCCAACTGGAAGATGGCTACTCCCGACCCCATGGTAACAGTAGGCGTTCGTTGCGAAGGCTTTGCCGTTGAAATGATTGTGCGTGGCTACCTCTGCGGTTCGGCTTGGCGTGCTTACAAGAGCGGTGTGCGTGAAATCTGCGGTGTACGTCTTCCTGAAGGCATGAAGGAAAATCAGAAGTTCCCCACTCCCATTATCACGCCCACTACGAAGGCTGAAATCGGTGAGCACGATGCTGATATTTCTAAGGAAGAAATTTTGGCACAGGGCTTGGCTACTCCCGAAGAATACGAACTCCTTGAGAAGTACACCCTCGCGCTCTTCCAGCGCGGTTCTGAAATTGCTGCTGAACGCGGATTGATACTTGTGGATACTAAGTATGAATTTGGTAAGCACAACGGTACGATCTACCTCATGGACGAAATCCATACGCCCGACTCAAGCCGTTACTTCTATGCTGAAGGTTATCAGGAACGCTTCGAAGCAGGCGAACCCCAGAAGCAACTCTCTAAAGAATTTGTGCGCGAATGGTTGATGGACAACGGCTTCCAGGGTAAGGAAGGCCAGCAGGTGCCCGAAATGACTGCTGAAATCGTGAAGAGCATCTCTGAACGTTACATGGAACTCTACGAACGCATCACCGGTGAAGCATTCGTAAAGGAAGATGGCGAAGATCTCGCTGCGCGCATTGAGAAGAACGTCACTGAATATTTGACAAAGTAATCCCGCATGGGAATCTCACGGAAGGCGTACGGCAATGTGCGCCTTTCCTTTTTTATCCACATTACCCACAATCAAAATAAACAATATGGCAAGAGGGGGAAAACTACACCGATTAAGATTGGGCATTCGCACTTATGGCGAGCAGCATCCCATGAACAGCTACATGATTGTGGCGTGCATCTTTTGTATCTTTGGAGGATTGTGTCAATACTTTTACGAAGGGGGTGGGTTTGAAATACTCTTAGGTATCTTCTGTTTGGTTCTGGGAATCGTATTGGCATTTATGAAAATGGGCACGACCACGCTGCTTCAAGGAGTTGCTATTAAGAATAAACTTCACCTCTGTTTTTATCTTGTCGCAATATTTCTATTGGGTGCCATGGCATGTTATGTATGGGTAAAAACTATGTTTATATTAGATTCAATTTATTTCAAAAATGAAGATGAGGACTTCTTGAAATGTTTATACAACATGGTGTATATGATAATCGTAGGATGCTTCTTCTACCAACCCTATAGTCTCTTGCTTCGTGGCATCATCCGTAATTGGACACTCCATTCGGGTTACAACAAACGCTATTGAAACCCTTCTTTAGGTATAAAATTCGGCGCATCCTTGGGGTGTGCCTTTTTTATTACCAAAAACATTAGGACATTAACAAATTATTTGTACTTTTGCTAATCTCTTTACAAAATAACACAAAATCAAAACTATGGATAGCACAAAGATTGTGGGCGCAAAGATTAAGGCGCTTCGTGAAACCCGCGAAATCAGCGTGGCAGAACTCGCAGAGCGCACGGGGTTGGCAGAAGAGCAGATTGCGCGTATTGAAGATAATATTGACATCCCCTCGTTGGCACCGCTGATTAAGATTGCGCGTGCTTTGGGTGTGCGCCTTGGCACCTTCTTGGACGACCAGGACGACCACGGTGCTGTTGTGTGTCGCAAGCAAGAGACGAGCGACACCATCAGTTTCTCCAACAACTCCATGGATGCACGTACGCATATGCATTACCGTGCCCTGTCAAAGTCGAAGGCGGACCGCCACATGGAACCCTTTATCATTGACATTGACAACACAGAGAACCTTGACTACGTCCTTTCTTCTCACGAAGGCGAAGAGTTTATCTTCGTAATGGAAGGCACGGTGGAAGTGGCGCACGGCAAGAAGAAGTACGTTATTGAGGCTGGCGACACCATTTATTACGACTGCATCGTGCCCCACCACGTTCATGGATTCGAGGGACAGGCGGCAAAGATTTTGGCGGTGGTTTACACTCCTATTTAATGAAACAAATCTAAGGAGCATCACGCTATGGAACTCTTTAATCGCACCCTCGGTGAATGGGTGGAGCATTGGGCAGCCACCACGCCGGATAAAGAATATATTGTTTACTCCGACCGCAACTTGCGCTTCACCTGGAAGCAGTTTAATGAGCGCGTCGATAATATGGCAAAGGGCTTGCTCTCCATCGGGGTGGAGAAAGGCACGCACGTAGGCATCTGGGCGGGAAATGTTCCCGACTGGTTGACCTTCCTCTATGCCTGCGCCAAGATTGGTGCCGTTGCCGTTACGGTAAACACCAACTACAAGCGTGCGGAGTTGGAATATGTGTGTCAGAACTCCGACATGCACACACTCTGCATTGTCAATGGCGACCGCGGAAGTGACGACTTCGTGAACATGGTTTACGACATCCTCCCCGAACTCCGCACTTGCCAGCGCGGTTACCTCAAGAGTAAGACGTTGCCCCAGATGAAGAACGTCATCTATATCGGGCAGGAGAAATACCGCGGCATGTACAACACCGCAGAAATCCTCCTCCTCGGCAGCAATATCGATGACGAAGAACTTGCTGTGGCAAAGCAAAAAGTGACCTGCCACGACGTGGTAAACATGCAGTACACCTCGGGAACAACTGGCTTCCCAAAGGGCGTAATGCTCACGCACCACAGCATCAGCAACAACGGTTACCTCACGGGTGAGCACATGAAGTTTACGCAAGACGACAAGCTCTGCGTTTGCGTGCCCCTGTTCCACTGCTTCGGCGTAGTGCTCGCCACGATGAACTGCCTCACGCACGGATGTACGCAGGTCATGGTCGAACGCTTCGACCCGCTCGTTGTGCTCGCCTCCATCCATAAGGAACGTTGCACTGCGCTCTACGGTGTCCCCACTATGTTCATCGCAGAAATGAATCACCCGATGTTCCCCATGTTCGACATGTCAAGCCTCCGCACAGGCATTATGGCGGGTTCGCTTTGTCCCATCGAACTCATGCGTCAGGTGGAAGAAAAGATGTTCATGCGCGTCACCAGCGTGTATGGTCTTACAGAAGCATCGCCAGGCATGACCCACACCCGCATTGACGACCCCTTCGAAGTGCGTTGCACCACCGTTGGGCACGAGTTTGAGTTTACCGAAGTCAAGGTCATCGACCCCGAAACGGGCGAAGAGTGCCCTGTAGGCGTGCAGGGAGAAATGTGTAACCGAGGTTACAACACGATGAAGGGTTATTACAAGAATCCCGAGGCTACGGCAGAAGTCATTGACGAAAACGGCTTCCTCCATTCCGGTGACCTCGGCGTGAAAGACCCTGACGGCAACTTCCGCATCACGGGGCGCATCAAGGACATGATTATCCGTGGCGGTGAAAACATCTATCCGCGTGAAATTGAAGAGTTCCTCTACAAGATGGAGGGTATCAAGGACGTGCAAGTAGCAGGCATCCCCTCAAAGCGCTACGGAGAAGAAGTGGGCGCCTTCATCATCCTTCACGAAGGCGTGGAGATGAACGACCTTGACGTGCGCGACTTCTGCGCAGGCAAGATCGCCCGCTACAAAATCCCCCGCTACATTTTCTTCATCAAAGAATTCCCCATGACAGGCAGTGGTAAGATTCAGAAGTTCAAACTCAAGGACCTCGGACTCAAACTTTGTGAGGAGCAGGGGATTCATGTGATTTAGTAATACAAGAAACGGACAAGCAATACAATCGTTGCTTGTCCGTTTCTTGTGCATTAGAGATTTCTTAGTTACTCATTACGTATCCCAATGTAGTATCACGATATGTGTGGAGTATATTGGGATGGATTTTTATATACTCAGGAAACTGCTTAAGTAATTCCAATTCAAAAACCAGGCGAGGTTCTTTGTCCTTTGATTGTGGATGAATCTCTGACTTATTTCCAATTCGGGCTATACGAATTTGGTATAAGTCTCTAACTCCTTTCCCTTTGATATAGGGCATAAAATAATACAATTTGTTTAATGCGATAGTCGATGGAAAATTCCGAGTTTTGCCTGTGTAGTATATCTTTGTGGGGGTATTCTCTAAAAAATACTCAGTGTTGTCTTCTTTAACTAAACCAATAAGCAAACGCTTTGTTGAGTCTAATTTTATTGTCTTTTTAGGTGCATTGTATAGAATAGGTTCAGTAAGATTATCAAACAAAGAAAGTTCCAAATGAGGTTGTTTGTCACGTTTAATGTAAATTGGGTTGTGTGATATAGGCGCTTCATTGTAAATAAACTGATGCAAACTTTTACCCACCTCTTGCACAACACCACAAACTAACGCATTACCCATTAGGAAAGCTCGTCTTCCGTCTGAAACTTCAGCATGTAAGGTGTGATTGTCGGGAAACATATTGAGACGTTCTAACTCAATAGGCATCAGACGACGATATTTTCCAGATGGTGTGAGTACTACATGTTTGAATCGTGAGGGAGATGATCCTCCCTCCCCTGTTATTATTGTACGAGAGGGTTTATCCAAACTATCTGGGAAGGCCATACCGCCTTCTGAAAATACATACTCATATCCCTCTTTGCTTATGCGATTAATTTTTTTAGCACCTTTTTCATATTGCCATTTTAGCAGGTCTTCGTCGGAAATAAAGAATTCTTCTGGAACAAAGTTTTCATCCACCAAGATGTCACCTAAAGTTTGTTTGACATCTCCTTCATAGCAAGGAGAAGATTTTACTGTAAGGACTTGGCGATTTATCATAATGCCTGCATCCTCAAATGGACTATCTTTCTTTAATTTGTTGAAATTGTCGGATACAGATTTAATATCTCCTTCAATAACAAACTTAATTTCAGTCCCTTTAGCCTCATGAGGGAATGCCGAAGCCATAACTCCTTCGTGAAGCAACCACTGGTGAGCATTCTCAATGCGATTAGCTACTTGACTTTTATGGCGGTATGCGAGAATGTATGTTCGTTTTCTACGTTGTGGAAAACCATAGTCCGCTGCATTAATGATGCGCCACTCTACAATATAACCTAAATCAGATAGTGATGCTAAGATGATTGCGAAATCACGACCGCGTTGGTTGGCTGGTGAATTGATAATGCGGTCAACATTTTCTAAGAAAAGGTAGTCGGGACGATTGTCTCCTTTTTCGTTAAGGATACGATATATTTGCCACCAAAGCACCCCTTTTTTACCTTCAATCCCTCCAGATCGACTGAGTGTCGCTGCAACGGAGTAGTCTTGACAAGGAAAACCGCCTACTAGTAAGTCATGATCGGGGATTTCTGCTGTGGGAATGGTATTAATATCTTTATTGCAATGTCCCTCAAATCCAAAACGTGCTTGATAGACTAATGATGCATCTTGATGTTTGGTAGAAGGTTCCCATTGATTGTTCCAAATAGTTTGGAATTTGTCGGACGCACCTTCCAAACCTATACGGAACCCTCCTACACCTGCAAATAATTCAACAACTCTTATCATTGTTTTATATTGTTTACAATCTCTGTTATGTATTCGTTATTAAACCAGTAACAGTACTTTCTAACCTCTCCCCCATGTGGATTTGGCGCAAAATCTTTACTGTTTTTTCCTTTCGGTCGTACATGGAAAAGCTTGTGGTCGCTGATTTTCCAAAAATATTCTGGACCAATTTGGTTCTTACTAATATTGTGTTTGATATTTTCCCAATATTGTTCTGCTAAAAGAAGGTCTTTTGGGGGCATTGTCCAAAAGAAAATTTTATCAAGTATATAGTCTTCTTGCTTAGACGTTTGCTCACGGAAAATTACAAACATAAAACGACTAGTGAATATATTGTAGCACCTTGATTCTATCCATTCAGACTCTTCATGGTAAACTTCTGTGTAATTGATATTCTCAAATGCCATAGATTCCTTGATGTTTCCATTTGCCTGAACGCGAATTGCCTTCATCATCAAACCAGCTTTGAGGAACTCTTCAGTTGTGTTAATATTAATTTTCTTGCCATTAGTTCCGATAGCACTGGCTATCATAGCGAACTTGTTTTTCGGATTTCTAGAAAGGTCCATTTTAAGAGATTGGGCAATTACTTTGTACTCTTGACCTAAATATTTTGTATAGCGTTTGATAATAATATTTTCTAGACTGTCATCCTTTAATGCGTTCAAATCCACTAATGAAGATAGTTCTGGAGTAAGGGTGTTGAGATGGTTCTTTTGGGTTTCTAGTACCCATTTGAGAATTGTAGACATATAGGATTGCTTCAAGCAGAAAGCTCTGCTCGGTGCTAATGTGTCACTATATGGTTGCTTTCGAGGTTTGGTGCTTTTATTACCCTTTCGGCATGCTCCAAGATAGAGTGTATCTCCTTCACTTAATTCGTGAGCAAGTCCCTGCTTAACTTTATTAACAATAGTGTAATAGTCTTGGCGAATAATTTCTAAATCTTTTTCTGGGAATCGCCATAACAATGATATTAGAAATTCTAAATCTAGGTTGTCTACATCCTTAATGTAAAGATAAAAAAGAAGGAGCATCAACTGACACTTGTCATAGAAATGCGATTCTTCAAAATTTTCCTCAACAAGCTTGCAGTAGTCTATCATACCGCATACTAAACGTTCCTTTATTAGTAAAGTTTCGTTCTTCCCTAGTTTGAGAGGCGTACATTTGAGTTCTAAACCTGCTGAGTGAAAATCAGCTTCGGCGCGACTATTATTGGCGATATGAAAATATATTTCTTCTACCATTTGCCCAAGCGCTCCTTTTCCTGTGTATTCAGATGCGGTTCCGCTATTGATAAACTCACGTAGCGTATGACCAAGCAAACCTGCACTATATTGCCAGATACTAGTAGCATCTTTAGGATTATATTCAAGAGGTTGTTTTTCCATACTGAATGAAATAGTCAACGGTAAAATAAGGTTACAAAGTTACATTATTTTTCGTCTTTCGCCCCGTCTTCGTCTCACAATCTTTAAACAAAAACGGACAAGCAACACCTGCGTTGTTGCTTGTCCATTTCTCGTTCTTACTTGAAGGGGTTCATTTCATCGCGCACCTCCGTTCGGGGTGTATTGATGAATTCTTCGGGGTAGTACCCCTTGATGAAGTATCCCTTGTCGCGTGTTTCGCCGTCTACGATGTCACCTACGCCTCCTTGCTGGGTGGCGCGGTAGAGTTGCTCGTAGTCGCGGGTATAATCGGGGTCGGGCACGACATTGACAATGAAACTGAGTTCCTTGATGCCGTTAGGTTCGATGTTACCGTAGATGTATACGGAGTGCATCACTTCGCCCACATTCTTACGGCTGTTGTAGTTCAGGTGGAGGTAAGAACTACCTTCGGGAGGAATGAGGCGCTTAGCATCTTGCTCAAGAATGACGCAACCACAGGACGTGTGGATATCTTGAATCATCAAGGGGGCGTCACCCGTGTTCTCAATCTTGTAGAGGATACTCAACTGTTCCCCTTGTCGGATGGGGAAGTAGTGTCGGATAGAGTCTTCTACGTAGACGGTGGTATTGCTTATCTGGCGCTTACACCCCACTGTGCCGAAGCAAGCGGTGATGATGGCTATAATTAAAAGCAGATTCTTCATCTTGGTTAATTGGTTAATAGAATTTCATCAATGGCAATATGGTACTTGCCTGAAGAGTAGAGTTTGAGGGTGATGGTTCCCCCCGCGTGTCCTCGCAGTTCTTTTTCCCATCGCGTTTGGAAGGCTCCATCACGGGCGGGAGTGTCCCAGCGTTCGGAATGCAGGAGTTTATTTCCTGAATAAAGTTCAATCTTTGAGGGCACCTGAATGCGGTGGCGGATGTAGGAGAAGAAATTCATCGCAATTGTGGTTGCCCCCTTCGTAGGAATGTTTATAGAAATCTCACGATAGGGAAGGATGTTCCACCCGTAATAATAGTTGACGGGGAGTCCCAATTCGCCATCCGTCAGTCCGGGAGTGGGGAATGTTCCCTCCTCGCACTTTACGGTGAGCGTGTGGTCGAAAATCATGCTGGACACCTTCTTGGGTTTCAGCAGATGGTGTTGCCAACTGCTGACGTAATCAGCACTCTTATCTCCCGATTCATTTACGGCAAGAAGGTTGTAGGCCTTATACCCATCGTTAAACACCTCCAGCCATTCGGCAACCTCGTCCTTTACGAACATAGCGTTTCCCTCGCGCATGGCAAACCCGTGTTCTTTGAAACCTTGGTAGCGTGCCAGTTCGAGGCGGGTATACGAAAGCGTTGTGATGAGGCGACGCAACAAGTACGCCTCATCCTCATCAGCCTTACGCTTGAGGGAGATAATCTTATTGTAAAACTCCACAAACGTGTCAGGATCCAGATATACGTTCACCTTGTCGTTGATGCCACCATAGTAGGGCATGACCTTGCCGCTCTCGCTCCAGCGCTTGAGCATGTCGAGGTAGAAGTCAGAAATGACGGTTCCCGCCACGGGGTACTTACGGCGGTAGTAGTCACGAATCAGTGTCTCTACGTCAAGGTCAACATTCATCATGAGTTGCGCCAACACGCAGGTCTCCATGTCGGAGAAGGTTGAGTAGTCGTAACCACTACCGTTGAGGAAGATGCCCTCAATGCCCTTTTCCTTATAGAACTTAAAGCGGTCCTGCATCGCCCAAAGGATAGGATAGGGAGTAAAGTAGTCGTCGTAGTTATTGATGTAGTCCCAAATGTAAATGTGGTTGCACACCTTGCCCCAGTCGCTCAACATCTTTTCAAATTCAAGTTTCTGGCGGTCGTTCTCTTTACGACTGGGTTGCCAGTCAATAACGCTCATCAGCACTCCCACGTTGGACGGCAATTTTTCATCACTTGCCACCTTCGTTGTGTGGTAGGCAGAGGTAAAGAACTTGTGCTGCTTAAAATGATGAGCGAGTCGCTTAATCATCTGCGTTACGGCAGGTGTAGCATTCGTTGGCGTATTTCCCGCAGCCACGCATCCAGGACATTGACACACCAAATTGTTGTCGTTAGGCAGGATGGCGAAGTTCATCGACGCACTCTTGTCCTTGTTGTAATTCGTGCTGATGTACTTATCCACATAGCGGTAGAGCTTTTCAGAGGTGAAGCAATACTGGTCAGCATTGCGCACGCCCTTAATAGAGGCATAAATGCTTTGGTCGCTCTTGTCGGTAATCGTTACTCCGAGGTTATGCCCCCAGATGCCCCAACTCTCGTCAATGTTATTGAGGTCCAGCACCCCACGCATGTCCTCGTCCAAACTGGGGGGCGCATAGACATCGCGGTAGTTAAAGGAGTAATCCCCAATGGTGTCGTTAAACGAAAGAATTGCCGCTGGGAGGTCCTGAACAGGGAAACGGTCATCGGCATCCCCCATAAAGCGCATGTATTGGTGGAGCAACCAAATGGTGTTGCTCACATTGGGGGCTGTAAGGTAAAGGTCTGTGCCCTTGCGTTCCACCTTGTAGTCGTGTCCGAGTTGTTCGTCAAGATGCACATAGACCTTGTTGGCATCCTCCGCCTTTTCATCGTAAAAGACAGGCGCCAACTCCCCACCGCGTTTCTTGAGGTGGTTGTACAAGTACTCCGACCACTTAAGGTCCGCCTTACTGTCGTAATCGTACGGATATATGACGTATTTCTTTCCCTCAACATCATTCGGATTCACACCGAAGCAACCCGAACATATTGTCACGAGGACAAACAGGCAGGCTGTGGGGAAAAGGAGTTTAGAACGAGATATAAACCTGAACATAGGTGTTGTAGAGATTCCTGTATTGTGTGGCAATGGTTCCGTCGGCTGCTAATTTTTGGTCGTAAATCGTGTTCCACACTCCGAGTAGACCGACGGAAAGGTTCGGAGTAATGAGGTATTGTCCTCCCAGACTGGCAAAGGTGTTCATGTGGGAGAACGACCCCTTCAGGGAGTAAAGGTCAATGATGTTTAGTTCGGGAGCAGTACCTAAACCTGCCGCCGCTGTAATCGACGTGCGACTATCGGCAAGTGGTGTGTAGCGCGCCTTTGCCTGAAGATTGAAGAACATTTCGGAGTTGAAATGAATGAGTCCGCCCCCTGCGGTCAATGTCCACGAGGGAAGGTCCTTATTCACGGCTGCGGTGAAGCTCAACAGGTTTTCATCACCACGCAAGCGGCGATAACCTACGCTACCGTCCACATACCAATCGTTCTTAAAGTAGTAGGTCGCTCCGAGGTTGGCAATCAACTTGGGGAAGTAACTGCCACCCACACCGAGGTTGGCATTCCCCGTCCACTTCTCGTTGAACTTATGCGTACCGCCCAGGATGAGTTGGAAACCTGTGCCCCCATTGTCCTTACCCGTAGTGACATCCGCATCGTTCCAGAAGAGGTCACCGTTTCTGCCCGAGTAGTTGAGTTGTGCGGAATAGGTATTTCTGCCCTGCATGCGGGTATAACCAATGCCTGCTACGCTCGTAATCACATCGGCTTCGCTGAAGCGTGCCTTCATATACTCTACATTGATGTGGTTCTTGTTAGCCTTGAACAAGAACCCTTTCATCTTGCTGACATGCTCGGGAGTTTCAAGTGCTGAAGGTTCAAAGAACTTCTGGTAGTAGTATGCCGAGTCGTACTGATGACTACTTTCATATACCAATCCCTTGGTGTAAAGCAACGTCTTGTTGTTCGGACTGAACTTCAAGGCATTGTCGAGTGTTGCAATGGCTTCGTCGTGGCGGTGCTCCTTGGACTGCTTCAGTGCGAGGAGTTCGCTACTTGCCACATAGGCATTGATGAAATCAGCGTTGCCACTATAGCGTTGGAGCTTGCTCGAGATGAGTGCCACGGACTTTTCATACTCCCCATTGCGGTCATGAATGGCAGCTTCCTTGATGGTAAATGCACAATCGTCGGGATAGGCTGCAGTTGCAATGCGGGTGTACTTGTCAAAGTCGTCGTACTTACCAAGGTGTCCAGCCAAATTGATGGAGTAGAGCAGTCCATAGTAATTGATGTAGTCATACTTCAACAATTCCTGCGCTACGCTATATCCCTTCTCGTATTGACCAGAAGTAGTAAGTTCCTTGATGTAAGGTACTGCCACTTCCTCCGCCCCCGCTACGTAAATTTCGCGCACGAGGGTGTCGGTGTTGAGCGTGTCAATGTGATCAATGGCGTTGTAGATGAGGCGAAGGGCTTCGTCCTTCTTGTTCTGACCACTGAGCAAGAGACTTTCCTTCAAAATGGCATCTTCTACCGTGAGCAAAGGCTTGATATACTCAAAAGTTGCTGTCGCCTGTTCGTACATACCGAGTTGTAACTGACAAGTAAACATCTTCTGCTGCGTCGCATTCGTCAGTTCAACATCCACATTCACGCCTTCTGCCTTGCGGAGTTCGTCAAGCGCCTCCTTATAGTTGCCCGCGGTCATGAGTTGCTCACTCTTCTCCAACTTTCCGCAACAGTACAGATAAGCGATATCATAATCATCGGGGAAGTCGGCATAAAGTCGGTCGAGCAAGGCATTTGCCTGACGGTGGTCGCCTCGTGCCTTGTAGAAGTCATACTCCTTATAACGCAGACGCTTGTCCTTCAGACCGTAAACACGCTTCCCTTCCTTAAGGTAGTAAATAGCATCTTGATCATAACGTTGCGTAATGGCGGTGTTGATAAGATAATCAAGCGCCTCACGGTTGTTTTTATCACGAGCAAAGATCTGCCCGTAGACCACGTAGGGATCATTCTGTCGTCCCTTGCGGGCAGTGATAATCATCAACTCGTTGTAGAGTTTTTGCGCCTCTGGTGTGTTGTAACCATTGTTCATAAACGCCTTCACACGCTCAATCGCCACGTTGTGCTGACCGTTTTCTTCCAAAATCCCCACCTTCTTACGCAGGATGGTGATGTTGCCAGGATTTTCCGCCAGTGCCACCGATGCCTGGTCAATAGCACGCTGCATCAAGTTGGCGTTATAATAGTGGTTAATCAATGCCAACTGATATTCCACATTTTTAGGGTCAAGCGTAACCAATTCGCGAAGCACTTCCCCCTTGGCTATGAGGTTGCCGTCGCGATTGTTCTTGATATACTCCAGTTCTAATTCGTGGAAATAGGCATCTTTGATTTCCTGATTCTTGGGATAAATCTGCTGCAAGCGTTTGAAGAGTCGGGTCGCCTCGTAGGTATTTCCCTGCTTCTTGTAAAGTTCAATCTTCTTGCGCCAGAGCCCTTCCCAATAGGGGTTGATTTCGAGCAGTTCGTTGATATAGCAAATTGCTGAAGAGTAGCGTCCTGTAATATCCTCCACAGACACCAGCATCTGCTTCGCTTCCACATTGTTGTAGTATTGATTGACAGCTCTTACGAGGTAGAAACGCGCCTTGTCGTAGTTCTCCATGTGCAACCAGTACTTCCCAGCAAGCGTGTTGAGGTTCGTATCATCGGGATAGCGCTTAAGTCCAGCATCCACGATTTCCTTACCCTTACTCCACTGTTGTTTGCCATATTCTCTCTGTGCCTTCTCGTAATACTCTGCGGGGAGGTTCAGCACAGAGTCGTCTGCCGTCATCGTGGCACATGGCGCCATGAACAACGTCAGTATCAGCAGCAAGGTCGCGCAACTATTTGTGATGTATGTTTTCATTGTGTGTAGTGGTGGGAGCCATGCTCCAAAGTTATTCGTTGTTGGTGTTACCTACAATTACAGGTTCGTCGGCAGCTGTGCTTGCAGCATCACCCTGTTCGGATTGTTTGATGGTTGCCTCTGCCTCCTTCTTAAAGCCCTTACGCTTCATTTCACCCCACTTAAATTCTCCCGTACTGATGTAACTCCAATAACCCTTGAGGGCGAAGATGACAGTGAGGGGATGGTAGAAGAGGGCTTCAAGCGCAGCAGGGATTAAAAGGAAGACGTACCAACGGCGCTTGCTGTACACACGTTCTACATAGTTGTCGTAGTTGATACACATGGTGTTAACCACCATCATAAACATATAGACCGTAATGAGCAGCAACCAGAAGGTGGTCCAGTTGATAGCGTTGTTAATCATCAAGCAGATGAGCACGATGAAGCCCAAGGCCTCAACAATGGGACCCAAGAACTCAAAGATAAACAAATAGGGCAAGGTCACCATACCGTAAACACCATAACGGCGGTTGAAGACGATGTCCCAATAGAGGTGGAACACCTGGAAGAGTCCGCGTCCCCAACGTGTACGCTGACGGTTGAAAATCGTGAGCGTTGAAGGTCCTTCTGTCCAGCACACGGTTTGAGGCACCTGTGTCACCTTGTAAGGTGTGTTCGTGTGATACATATATGCCGTCATGCGGGCAATCATGTCCATGTCCTCCGCCATAGATTGGCTGTGGTAACCGCCCACGCGGATGGCAATGTCGGTATCAAAGAGTCCGAAACCGCCCGACACGTTGGGCATACCGCCGATGGCTGCCCACCACGTCTTACCAATCAAGAACGAACGCATGTATTCCAACTCCTGGAACATAGGGAGGTAGGAACCAGGAGGACGGCTGTAACTCAACTTACCGTCCTTGAGCGTACAACTATTCGCCATACGCATCGTAGCGCTCACGGCAATGACACGTTCCTTGGAAGAGAGCACGTCCCAGATGAGGTAGTAAAGTCCATGAGGGTTGAGCAAGCAGTCAACGTCCGTACACACGAAGTAAGGATACTGCGCCACGTTCACCCCTGCATTAGAAGCGTCCGCCTTTGTGCCGCCGTTCTCCTTGTCTACCACCACCAAGCGCTTATACGCTTCGTTGGTACTCTTAAACAAGCGCTTAAAGGGCTTTGTCTTGATGTGCTCAATGTAGTTGTAGGGAACCTCTTCAAGGTCGAAGTTCTCAATCAACTTCTCCAGCGTTTTGTCCTTCGAACCGTCGTTGATGATGATAATTTCAAACGTCGGATAGTCCATATCGAGGAGCGAGCGCACATTGTCAACGACCGTCGTTTCCTCGTTATACGCAGGAGCAACAATGGAGATACCGGGCGTCGTGGGCGAGTTCAAAAGGATACGCTTAATGTATTCCGCCGAGTAATATTTCTTTCGCTTATAGATTTGGAAGAAGGAAGTTACTGTCATGAGGAAATAGGACAGGATAAGTCCTGCACTATAAAATATCATGAAGTAGTTGAAGAAAGTAAACAGCCAATTATTCATCGTTCGTAGGCTCTATCGTTTGTAATGGGATTCATAATGTGTGCGAAGCGCTTCTTCTCCGATTCAGGGGCTTCGCGTTCGAGGGTGAAGAATGCAGCCTGACCTTCTGCGCCACAGTTGTAGAGCGCATCGAGCACGGTCATTGCTTCATTCTCGCGACGCGCTTTGGCATAGGCTTTCTTGAAGAAGTCTACCACATCGGCACCGCGCACCTCAAGGTCGCGGAGGGCTGCGATGATAGAGACACGCAAGAAACCCTGAGCGCTGTTGAAGATGTCGTAAAGGTCATTCTCTACCTTACGATACCCTATCTTTCCCAACACACGAATGGCATTGCCCTTCACGATGGGGTCTTTCGTCTCATGCATATAGGCATAAAGTTCGTCGTATTCCTCTTCCTTCTTGAAGTACAGGATTTCGGTAATACTAAAGAGGCGCAACTTATTGGTAGGTTGGTCCAATTTAATCCAATCCATGAAGTTGGGCATCATGAGTCCGTTGTCGTGGCGGTACATCAAGATGTCGTGAAGGATGGGACCGTCGCTATCCATGTAGACATAGTCGTGGTTCCCTTCTACATAGCGATAGGGATCTTCCTTATTGGTGAGCATATAGGTAATACGCGCCACCTTACGCAAGTGTAAGTCCTTGTGATACGCAAAACGGGCAGAAACCGATCCACGCAAGGGGCAGTCCAACACCTGTGCCAGATTGAAGGCTTCGATACAGCGCTTCACACCCTTCTTTTCAATCGTGTCTTCCAACCATCCCGCCACGTTGAGCACGGTCAGAATCTGCTGGTAGTTATTGCGGTTAATCTTCTTGCGGTTATACTCCTGCACCTTCTCCTTCAGGATTTGCGTGAGCAGGTTCAACTCGTCGTTCGTAAACTTCGCCTCCGCCTGCTTGCCACGCTTCTCAGAAATCATCTCACGCACGCGTTCTGCCGAAAGATCGTTCTCGTCGGTGAGAATCTTACGGAAGGTTTCGAGATACTTCTTACGTGCCTGCTCCAACTTCCTCAGACGGCGCTGAATAAGGTGGTTGCGCACGATGAGCACCGTGCAACTCGTAGGAATCACCAAGAACAATAGCGTCATAATGATGGAGCATACACGCACCATCAAGGGATATTCCAGAAATTCATAATATAGCGAGTAGAGGAAATACCAATAGTATTCAATGTACCCTAACTCATAAAAACCGTAAAAATTATCCATAGTCTTTTGTGTGCCTCAACTAAGTAGGTTTTCTGCCTTTATTTTATCAACTGCGTTTACCGCATGACAGACTTTGTTTCAACTAATTTTAAGTGATAAAAACACTATTTTTAAGTTGCAAATATACCTATAAACTTTAAGACATTTATTGTTAAATCTCAAAAACAAACCCTCATTAGGGCAAATTAAAGAATTATTAACTAAACGGAATTTTCTCGACCTGACATACAAAAAACTATCTGGGAGATAGTTTGAATTATCTCCCAGATAGTTTGAAATAAGTCCGAGTTTGTTTTACACAACTCCAATATCGTTTTCAGCAATGCCAACACGGATAGGACTCTCCCCCACTCTATGCCTCGGCTGCCGTTTCTCTCACAACGAAATCAAGAATTTCTTTCTCCGCTTCAGGGTGAAACCAATGAATTGTGTCGTCCTTTTTGAACCATGTCATCTGCTTCTTGGCATACACACGGGTGTTCTTTCTCAAGCGGTCAAGCGCAAAATTAAGTTCCCACTCGCCGTCAAGCACTTTCAGCAGTTCCTTCACCCCTACAGTGTTCAGCGAATTTTCGGAACGGAAGGGCATCACTCGGCGCACTTCTTCCAAAGCCCCCTGCTCCACCATCTGCGTCACGCGACGGTTGATGCGGTCGAAAAGTTCTTCGCGCTCGCGCTGGAGTCCGATTTTAAGGATGCGGAAGGGACGTTCCTTTTTCTTGCGCACGCGGAAGGAGGTATAGGTCGTTCCCGTCATGTAGCAAATCTCCAGTGCATGAATCACGCGCTTGGGATTGCGAATGTCACACTGCGCATAATATTCAGGATCAAGCAAACGAAGTTCACTCGCCAACGTCTCAAGCCCCTCCTGCTTGTAACGCTCCATAATCAACGTGCGTGTAGCTTCGTCTACCGTGGGAATATCGTCGATACCATCGCAAACGGCGTCAATATACATCATGGAACCGCCCGTAATCAGCGCTACATCGTGATGCTTGAAGTGCTCTTCAAGCAGCGCAACGACTTCTTCCTCATAACGGGCGGCACTATAATAATCTGTCAGGGACAGCGTCCCCACAAAATGGTGGGGCACACGGGCACGTTCCTCTGCCGTGGGCGCTGCTGTAATGATGGGAATATCTTTGTAGAGTTGTCGAGAGTCTGCACTGATGATAGGGCAAGAAAAATGCTCGGCAAGGCGGAGGCTAAGGGCTGTTTTCCCTACAGCTGTGGGACCGAGCAGGACAATAAGAGTTTTTTGCATAAAAGCATCTTATTTTATTTGCTGAAAGAAACTAAAAAGGCGTGTCAGGACTATCATCTTGACACGCCTAAAATATATTCTTTACGGGTTATGCAACCTACTTCACGATAGGGTTAATATTCTGTACCGTCAGAGATTTCAAAACCTTCAAGATCAAGTTCGTCATCGTTAAAGAGGTCGTCACCATCTCCATAGAGTCCATATTCGTCGTCAATAGCGCCAGCTCCACCAGCAACACTTGCCTTCGTGATTTTCTCTACAAAGGGATCTTCAAAATCAAGCAACTGCTGGGGGGCATCACCCTTGGCACGAATCACTTCAGGCGCCGAAAGGTGTTCGCCAGGAATGAGTTCCTTCACATCAAGGAAGAAGGAGCGTTCTGCATAGGGGTCGAAAACGAACTCAAAGTGCTGACCTTCGTCCTCAATAAAGTCAGAGAGCGGTGTTTCTTCCATCAAGTAAACGTCTTCCGACATATCCTCGTCAAAGACATCCTCACGCGTGATTTGCTCGTGGCGTTCCCACTCTTCGTCACACACATAGAACTCCGTCATTTGGTCATCGGGATAACCACACGACTGAAGCACAGCCTTACAAAGGTCAAGGAAATTGGCATCGCTATCAATCTTGAGTTCACGAACGAAACCATCTACCTCGTCGCTGATAAATTTTATTCTGTAAATCATACTGTTGCTACTGATAGACTACTTGATTACGCCACGCTGCGACTGTTCGAAGAAGGAAATGATATAATCAACTTCCTTACACTGAGGCACCTGCTCACGCACCATCTGAAGGCGTTCCTTCATGAGTCCCTTCTCATTGTAAATGATGCGGTAGGCATTATGGATGTTTTCGATAATTTCGGGAGCGAAGCCACGGCGACGGAGTCCCACAATGTTCAAACCGCAATAAGCGACGGGTTCACGACCTGCGATTATGAAGGGAGGAATGTCCTGAGAAGTGCGCGTACCTCCGCCTACCATTACATAGCCACCGATGCGGCAGAACTGGTGAACGAGCGTCGTAGAACTTACAATCGCACAGTCGTCAACGATTACCTCACCGGCGAGCTTCGTTTGGTTACCGATGATGCAATAGTTGTTGATAATTACATCGTGACCTGCATGCATACCTTCCATAAGGAGGTTGTTGTTGCCCACAACGGTCTTGCCTTTCGCGGCTGTACCACGGTTGATGGTAACATTCTCACGAATGGTATTGTTGTCACCAATCTCAGCAGTAGTTTCCTCGCCTTGGAACTTCAGGTCCTGAGGCACAGCACCAATTACGGCACCGGGGAAAACAGTGTTGTTATTGCCCATACGCGTACCGTAAAGCAAGGTAACACCATTCATCAACTTATTGTTATCTCCGATAACTACATTCTTATCGATGTAGCAGAAAGGACCAATTTCGCAATTTGCTCCAATGACTGCCTCAGGGTGGATGTATGCTAAGGGACTAATCATAATAGTTCAGGGGTTAAGAAATGTCTTAATAATCTTTTTGTGTTTGCTCCTTTTGAAGGGGCTAATTATTCTTTGTCTTTTGCCAATTGTGCCGTAAAGGTGGCTTCCATTACGCAGTTGTCACCCACAAAAGCAAAACCACGCATCGACGCAATGCCACGACGGATGGGCGTAATGAGACGCACGAGGAAAATAAGGGTATCGCCGGGCACTACCTTCTGACGGAATTTTACATCATCAATACGGAGGAAATACGTGGTGTATTTTTCAGGATCGGGAAGCCCGTTGAGTACGAACAATCCGCCACATTGTGCCAACGCTTCAATTTGAAGCACACCAGGCATTACGGGATTGCCGGGGAAGTGTCCCTGGAAGAATGCTTCGTTAGAGGTTACATTCTTCACACCTACGATTTGCTTCTTCGTAATCTCAATGACCTTATCCACCAACTGCATGGGATAGCGGTGAGGAAGGAGACGCTGAATATCGTTGATGTTCAAAACAGGTTCCTTATTGGGATTGTAAGAAGGCGCCTGCACTTCGTTTTGCTTAATCTCCTTACGGAGCTGGCGGGCAAACTTATTGTTGATGGTATGTCCGGGGCGCGTTGCAATAATACGTCCCTTAATCGGACGACCAATGAGCGCGAGGTCACCAATAATGTCAAGCAACTTGTGGCGAGCGGGTTCGTTGGGCCATACGAGGGGACGCGTCTGCAAATATCCCAACTGCGTAGCATCACGATGCTCTACCTTGAGGGAGTCTGCCAACTGGTCGAGTGCAGCCTGCTCCATCTGGCGTTCGTAAATAACTATGGCATTCTGAAGGTCGCCTCCCTTAATCAAACCTGCGGCAAGAAGGGGCTGGATTTCGCGAACGAAAACGAAAGTGCGCGCAGAAGCGACTTCGTCTGCGAACTTTGACATATCGTCAAGGGTGGCAAACTGACTACTCAAGAATTGAGAGTCAAACGAAATCATTGATGTGATAGAGAACTGCTCATCGGGTAAAAGCGTAATCTGAGAACCTGTTGCAGGGTCGTTAAATTCCACCTTACGCTTGATGACGTAGTAGTCCTTATCGGCTTCCTGTTCTTCAATGCCCACACGCTTGATGTTTTCAACGTAGTAAATAGAACTACCATCGAGAATGGGGAATTCAGGACCGTCAACCTGAATCAAACAGTTGTCAATGCCAAAAGCGTAAAGGGCAGCCATACCATGCTCAATGGTTGAGCAACGCGCCTCTCCCTTTGCAACAACCGTACCACGACTGGTGTCGATAACATTTTCGGCTACTGCATCAATAATAGGTTGACCTTCGAGGTCGACACGCTGAATCTTGTAACCGTGTCCCTCGGGGGCGGGGTTGAACGTCACGGTAAGTTTCAACCCTGTATGGAGTCCGATACCAGAGAGCGAGAAGCTCTCTTTGAGTGTCTTTTGTTTCATAGTTATATTTGCTATGTTATAGGGACTATAGAGTTTATAGGGCAACAGATGCTAATGGAACGATAGGCACTATTGGCACTATAAACCTTACAGGAACTATAATTCTGTTACTTCTGCAGTTGCGCCTTAAGCTCTTCCACCTGCTTTTTCAAGTCATTCAATTCGCTATACATTTCAGGGAGACGCTTAAAGACTACGCTGGAACGCATGAATGACTTTGCATCAATAGCGGGTGAACCTTGGATAGTCTGACCGGGCTTCTTCACACTGCCAGCAATACCTGCCTGGGCGCCAGAAAGCGTGCGGTCGGCAATGGTTGCGTGACCAGCAATACCCACCTGACCTCCGAACATACACCACTCACCAATCTTTGTACTTCCGGCAACACCGACTTGCGCAGACATTACAGTGTGGCTACCGACTTCTACATTGTGAGCAATCTGTACCATGTTGTCAAGTTTCACACCGCGACGCACGTAAGTACTACCCATCGTAGAACGGTCAACGCAGGCATTGGCACCAATTTCTACATCGTCCTCAATAGTTACGATACCAATCTGAGGAATCTTTTCATACCCATTGGGCGAGGGCGCAAAACCGAAGCCATCGGCACCAATAACGCAACCTGAATGAAGGATGACGCGGTTACCGACTACACAATCATGGTAAATGCTTACGTTTGGGTAAAGGATGCAGTTCTCCCCTACCTTAGCGCGCTCTTCAACCACAGCATGAGGATAAAGCTGGGTTCCTGCACCGATTTCAGCGCCATCACCTACGTAGGCAAAGGGACCTACGTAGCAATCCTCAGCTACCTTTGCAGACTCAGCCACAAAAGCGAGGGGATGAATGCCCGAACGCTTACCCTTAAACTGTTCGTAAAGCGTAAGCAACTTGGCAATAGCTTCGTAAGCGTTAGGAACGCGCACGAGGGTGGCGGTATATTCTTTCTCTGGCGTGAAATCATTGTTGACAAGCACGACGCTTGACTTCGTTTCGTAGAGATAATGGGCATATTTAGGATTTGCGAGGAAGGAAATTGCACCTTCAACGCCTTCTTCAATCTTAGCAAAAGTCTTTACAGCGGCATCGGGATTACCATCAACCGTGCCTTGCAGATAGGTTGCAATCTGTTGTGCTGAAAATTCCATAATAAATGCTGAGGTATGGTTTAAGTGTCGTAATTATAGATTCATACGTGCGGGAGAAGGACATCATTTGCGCCAATCATGATTCATTTTACCACAAGTAAAACGTAACATTTACTCCCAAAGGAGTGTGCACACTTCCCCTTTTCTTCGCAAATATCGTAAATTTTACTGACACAACACACATCAATGAGACTTTTTTTAATATCTCATAACAAATTAGGAGCTCATTAAGAGGTTTGAGGGTAAAACTGAATGGTTGTTGAATAGTTTTTCAACGATAAGAACGCACCCATTTTTTACCCGTTAATTCTAAACGAAATACGACAAGTATCATGAGTGACACCTTAAAATGGGGTATTTTGGAGCATCCTTCAGAAACTGGAAATATTAGATAGGACTTAGCTAAAACAGAACGCCGATTTGTTTGAAATAACTACCGATTTGTTTTTTCTAAACGCCGATTTGTTTTAAGCACTTGGGAAGTCAAGAAAAGGAGGACTGAAACAATAGGTGTCAACCTCAAAATAAAGTCCCCTTCAAAAGTATATGCGTATGCCAACCTCTAAAAGCGGAATTGTTCCGTGTATCACGCAATGCTAATCATCATATTATCCACTCATTGCACTAAAAAAAGCGAGGACAACAACGTTGCCCTCGCTTTTATCATAGCGATTTAGTAAATCGGATTGGGAAGATACCAGTTGTTCTGGTTCTTGAGAAGTTCGTAAAGGTAAGCATTCTGAACGCCTGCGTTAGCATTAGGTTCAGCATAAGGAGCTTGATTTACGGAACGGTTTGCAATCATCCACGCGAACCATTCGTTACCATCAATGAGACCTGCCTGGTTCTTATGGCGTGCCATACGCATGAGGTCGAAGTAACGGAAACCTTCAAAGGCTGTTTCAAGCGCCATTTCATCAGCGATGAGTGTTTCAACAGCTTCGATTTCCCATTCGTCAGCAGGTACGGGTGCGATAGTATCCGTATGAAGGATTACCTCTACAGTATCTGCGTAGACAGCTTCTTCTGTAGTACGTGTAGTCTTCTTAGCTGCGAAAGGCATAAGATAACCTGTGCGACTCCATTCAGCAGCGATACGCTGATTTACAGCATTTTCATACGTGTAAATAGTGTCGTAGTCGTTAGACTGACCGCAACCGAGTGCATGGATACCAGCTGTATTTGCCCACTTCGTATCAGTGAAATCAAGGAAGGGCTTAGACTTCGCACGAACTAATTCGTCGGGAGAAATCTGGAGGTTGTGTGTACCCTGGAGTGCTGTGTCAGGACGCAATGTAGCACGATAGAACTTGAAGAGCGTATCGTTGCTTACAGAGTCAGCCTTATCAAGAGCATCCAACTTGATTGAGTCTGTCAACTCGGGGAAGTAGTCGTAGTTCAAACCATCGCGAAGGATTGCAAATGCGTGACCGGGGAAACCTGCACGGTTGATAGCTTCAGCGAAACGGAGGTAAACCTGACGCTTACGATATACGTTAATCGCATACTTGAAGTCGAAACGACTTGAAGCAAGACCATCCTGATTGATGTTGTCAGCTACACCAAACTTTTGGATGAAGCGAGGTTTGCCATCGTCTTCAGTCTGGAAGTAGGGACTTGTTGCGTTCAAACGTCCGTCACCTTCATTGTAATATTCAGGTTTAACTACAGAAGTTTCAACACCCTTTTCTTCGTCAAAGTTTACGAAAGTTTGAGCCTTGTTGAGAGCGATATAACGCTGTGAAGGACCTACCTGACGCATCTTAGCGTTGGGCTTAATAGTGATTTCACCGTTTGTAGCAACTTCATCACCAGCACCAGAAGTTTGGTTGAATGAACTTGTTTCGAAACCGTAAACATTAGCCAAACGTGTCAACACGCTACCAAAGCTCTTATTAGCAGCAGAGGGAACGAGCGTAACTGTTTCGTCAGCAGCATTTGCATAAGAGAGAAGGCTACCATACCAAACCTTCAAATTACCCCAAAAAAGACGCTTTTCGTCATTGATCTTGGGGAACATTGCAGAAACAGCATTACCAATCTTAACAGCAGCAGCTGCATTTTCTTCCAACCAAGTGTAGTAGTACATCGCAGCCTTTTCATAGTCTGCAGTACCATTACCGCGGAGGAGGTAGAGGTCACCTAATACGAGGTCAGAGGGGAAGAGCATCAACTTGTGAGTAATGTCAACACCACTCTTACCAGTCTTGAACTGACCGTAGTTGGGGAAACCATAAGTCTTTTCAAACTGTGCAGCAAGGAGCAACGAGGGTTCGAGCAAATCGATGAGGTTATCGGGAGTTGCCCAACCTTCAGCAGGATTTGTTTCCCAACCTGTGTTTGCATTGTCCACGGGCTGTGTGATGAAAGGCACACGACCGTAATTTTGTACCAACTGCATGTAGGTCCAAGCACGTACCATGTGAACCTGAGCAATTTCCTTACGCATATACAAGATGTCGTTCTTGATAGCGTTAGAGTCGGCTTTCGCAAGATAGAAGTTACACTGGTTGATGACCTTGTAATAAGCAGCACGGTTCAACAAAGCAGACTCACCATCCTTCAAAGAGGCATCAAAGCGTGCAATGCGCGCAATAGAGTCTGAGCTGTACATCGTAGTGTCTGCAAGGTCAGCACGAATTTCATTCAAAATGACATTCTGCTCAACCATATCTTGCACATTACGCATGATACCGAGATAGAAGTTTACCGTGTCCTTACCATTAAAGCCTTCGGTATAACGTTCCATATCAGGAGTCAGCATATCTTCGCATGACGTAGTGAAGACACCGAAGCCGGCAAGGAAGACAAAGAGGCTTACTATTGATTTTTTCATTGTAGTAGTTGTTTATAGGTTAAGTGAGAGTGTGGGTGTGGAAGAGAACTCCACAAACCCAACACCATCTACTTTTACCATGTACGTACGATTACAAGTTAACTGTTATACCGAGGTTAAAGTTACGACCAGCTGTGAGGTAACCAGCATCGATACCCTGATAGAGAACACCATTACCTGCTGTTACTTCAGGATCATTACCTGTGTATTCAGAGAGCGTAAATACGTTGTTTGCTTCACCCCATACAGTGAGTCCCTGCAACCAGCTAAGGTTGTTTACAGGAAGCTTGTAAGTCAAGCGAACCTTCTTCAACTTGAGGTATGAACCATCTTCGATCCAACGATCAGAGAAACGTTCGTTGTTCACCCAAAGTTCGTTGTCTGCAGACATTGCACGGGGAACGTCAGTAACCTGACCCTGATAACGCCAACGGTTGCAAACAGCTGTTGTCTGGTTCCAGATGTTGTTACCGCTTTCAAGTTGTGAACGCTGATAGTTGAACACATCGTTACCCACAGAATACTTGAAGTTGAGGTCAAGAGAGAGACGCTTGTAAGAGAAGTTAGTGTAGAAACTACCGAAGAAGTCGGGGTTGGGGTCACCAATCACAACCATGTCGGCTTCACTAATCCAACCGTCACCATTCTGGTCTACGAAACGAACGTCACCAGCGCGGAAGTCGCGTGAGGGATTCTGAGAAAGACCAGTAGGATACTTCAAACCAGCAGCCTGTGCTTCAGCATCAGTAGCGAAAACACCTGCAGTCTGATAACCATAGAATACACCAGCAGCATGACCTACAGCTGTAAGAATATTGTTCTGACCGTAAATGCTTGAAGTGTAACCGTTGATAACCTTGGGTTCTCCTACCTTGTTGCCGTTAGCATCAAGAGCGTAGAGTTCAATCTTGTTAGAAGCGGGAAGTTCTTCAATCTTGTTTTCGTACTTGCCTACAGAGAGACCAGCCTGCCAACCGAAGTTCTTCGTCTTAACAAGAACAACATTTGCGTTCACGTTGAAGCCCTTGTTGCTCAATTCACCATCGTTACCCCACATGATAGACATACCAGTGATATCGCTGACAGCCTTACGAGTCAAGAGGTTAGAAGTAGTAGAGAGGTAATATTCTCCACCGAGTGAAAGGCGGTTGTTGAAGAGGTTAATCTGTGCACCTACGTTGAAGCGACGATTCGTTTCCCACTGAATTGTAGGATTCTGAATGTTTGCCAACACAAGTGAAGTTGCCTTATCCATGAACTTAACGTTCTGGAAGTAAGTACGGCTTGCGTAGTAGTCTACGTTGTCGTTACCACTTTCTTCGTAACCAACATTGAGCTTCAAGTAATCAATTACAGGAGCCTTGAACCAAGGTTCTGAAGAAATAACCCAAGCAGCCTGAACGCTGGGGAAGAGGCCCCAGTTTACGCCTGCCAACTTGATACCGTCAACTGTTTCACGACCGAAGCGGCTTGATGATTCCATCGTAGTACCGAGACGGAGGAAATACTTGTTCTTCAAGTTGTAGTTCAAATCCAAGTAATAAGCAAGGTTCAACCAACTATCGTTTGTACCACCATAGTCCTTATACTGCAAAGAGTAAGACATGTTAGGCATCTTATCGTTGTCGTTGTTGTAACCTGTGATGTAGCTATCACTGTAAGAGTAAGACGACATACGGAAACCTCCGAGGAAGTCAAACGCATGAGCACCATACTGACGCTTCCACTGCAAACGGAAATCGTTGAAGAGTGTAGTTTCCTTACCGAACTGAGTTCTAATAACGCTTGTTACACCACCAAGGCCTTCAACTTCCTTCGTAGGAGTACCTGTATTGGGAAGGTAGTACTTTTCGTTGTTACGATTCAAGATGTAACTGAAGCGATCACTTACTGTCCAATACTTATTGATGCGATACTTGGGAGCTACGTTGATGCTGAACTGAGTCTGTTCGTGGAAGTTCTTGTTATCACCGTCACCGTTCAACAAAATCCAATAGGGGTTTGCCAAACCTTCATAGCCATAACGAGAAGCGAAAGCCAAGGGGTTGTTAGCATCTGCGTAGTTCTTACCAGCATATACGTTAGAAGCATGACCAAGAACGAGCTTGTTAAGATCGTTGTCGAACTTCACGAAGTATTCGTAAGGACTAACAAAGGGGTTCTGAATCAAACCAAGCACATTGGGAGAACTGATATTGCGTGAAGAATAATCTTCTGCCCATCCGTTGTCGCGGAGGTTGTAAGCATTCTTAGTGTACGCAATGTCAAACGCAGTAGTGAAGTTACGGAACATTTCGATGTCTGTGTTGAATCGAATGTTCAAGCGGTTGAAATCATTCTTCTTTGCAGTAGCGTCGCTCTGTGTGTAACCCAAAGAAAGGTTATACATTGCCACGTCGTCACCACCTTCTACGCTAACCTTATAGTTTTGTGTATAACTGTCTTCGTAGAGATCCTTCTGCCAATCTGTTTCATTGTGATACATATCGTAGAAGAGGTAAGTGGGATCTTCGTTCATGAAACCACTGGTAGCAGTAGAAAGGTTCTTTGCATTCTCAGTAGTACCGAGGAACTCAGTAACGTAGCTACGGAACTGACCAGCGTTCATCATCTTAATCTGGTCGGGTGTTTGTTCAAAACCACCGAACGCACGTACTTTAATGCGTGTCGCCATGCTCTTACCACGACGAGTGTCGATTTCGATAACACCATTACCACCCTTCGCACCGTAGAGTGCTGTACCATTAGTCAACACGCGAACGTCAGCGATGTCTTCGGGGTCGATTACACTGAACACGTTGTTGTAGAAACCATCGTGAAGTGTAGCACGGTCGTACTGCATGTCCCAGATTACACCGTCAACCACGATAAGGGGCTGAGCATTTGTATTCAAAGAGTTCAAACCATTGATGAACATTGCAGCACCCTGAGCGGGGAGACCACCACGAGCGATAGAACGTACCGCACCGTTGAGGTAATCTTCGATATCGTCTTCTACAGTCAACGCACTTGTTTCGTTAAGTGTGTACTCGTGCTTAAGGTTGAGGTTCGTACCATCTGTGTAGAGGTTCTTCACCAAACCACTGTAGAGATAAGCATTCTGACCAGCGTCGCCCTTAATTGCAACCTGAGTTGCATTGTATTCATCAACGCTTACATAAAGTGTAGTAACAAACGTGGGCACCTTGATAGTATAATTACCCTTTTCGTCTGTCATAGCTGTGTACAAACGATTATTGAGCGCTTGTACGCGTACACCCGCCATGGGTTCTTTCGTGGCTGCGTCATAGACGGTACCCGAAATCTCCTTCATCTCATACTTGGGAGTTTCAGTCTTAGCCTTTCCTTTTGCAGGAGCTTCCTGAGCTGAAACTACGCAAGTTCCTGATAACATCAAGAGTCCGACGGATGCGCGGAGAACACCTTGCATGAAATTGATATTTGTCTGTTTCATTTCTTCAGCATTTATTCGTTTGTACTGTCTTGTCTGTAAGGCTCAATAACAATCTTATAGATGTTGATAGCCATACACTTAGGAGCCGAAGCACTACCTGTCTGACGGCTTGACATTGCGAACTTCAAACGGGGGAATGAACTGATGCCACTGGGAAGACCGTCATAAGAGTATTCAAGATCCAACTTATCGAAAAGAACAACCTTTTCTACACGGTCGCTGGGAGCAGTAATACCCTTAGCCTGACCAATGTTTGTACCTGCCTTAGTTGCATCGTCAACCATCGTTACGTCGAATGTCAAAGCTTCAACATAAGGCACTCCCTTGTTGTTCACGAGACCTTCTTCGTAGAGTGTGTGGTAAGCTGTAGGCACAAGCACTGCACTGATCTTGTAAGAACCGCTACGCAAAGCAGGAAGGTTGATGGTGAAGTCCATGTTCTTACCTGTTGATTGCACTTCGACACGCATAAAGTTCTTAACTTCAAATCGGTCAACAATACTATCGTTACGGAATTCGCCTAAAGAAACATTTTCATAGTACGCATTCGTAGTAAGAAGGATTGCAGGACTGATTTCGCGTCTTTCGATAAACGAATAAGCGGGATCAATGTTGTAACGATTTACGGGGAAGAGATAACCGTTAGAAGCCTTGATAGGAGTAACGTCTTCTTCGTTTTCACCCAAGAAGATAGGATTCTTGCCACCCTGATTCTTGTTGTAAATCGTCTTGAAGTTTGTTGTATTTACAGAGTCGTTATACAAACAGTAGTCAATGATTGAAGCAGAGTCTGTAGGAGAAACGCTTTCACCCATAGTTGAGGGTGTGAAGTACATAGTAGAGAAGAGTAACTTCTGAGCGTTCAAAGTAGCCAACGAGTCAATCTGTTCTTCTGTAAACTTAAGCGCCTCATTACCTGAGAAGCCCCAGTCGTTATTTACATTTGACCAGTTGTAGTTGTAAGAACTCTTGTACTTGAAGAGCTTCTTAACCTTTGCAAGCGCTTCGTCATACGCGGCGTCGGTAGGAATAACAGCTACATAAACAGAGTCTTCATTCTTAATCTGAGCACCAGCTTCATTCAAAAGTGTGTTGTAGTTAGTGTAAACAGAGTCTACATACTCCATCTTACCATCATTATTCATTGCACCTTCTGTAGAAGCACCAGGAGCAAATGATGTGATGTCAAACTCGGGAGAACTGAGCACACTATACACCTTAGAGAATTCGGGGTTAGAAGCCAAATAGTCAAAGATGTTATACGCATAAATTGAGGGGGCACTCAAGATGTGAAGCGTACCGTTAGATGAAGGTACAGCAGAAGTACCTTCTGCAAAAGCAACACCGTCGAATGTTTTTGCTGCAGCATCATAAATGACGTACTTAGCATTCAACATACGTACTTGCTTGTCTGCGCCCTGTGATTCGTGGTTGAAACGCGCGATGTGCTGACCAAGGAACTGCGAAGCAAAAGTGTATTCAGCCTTTGTTGCAGCCTTACGGTCTGTAGCATAAAGTGCCTTGATTTCTGCCAACTCAGCTAACTTAGCTTCAAGATCAAAACTACCATTCACGGGTGCCCAAACTGTAAGTGATTGGGGAGCATTGAGGTACTCTGCATAAGACATCTTAGCAGCACCAGCCTCCGTGGGATAGTCCATATCGTTCTTAAGGAAAGAAGTCTCGCTCAAAACAGTTGCAAAGTCGGAAAGAGATTCGTTAGCCTGAATATTTTCCCACAACGTCTTTGTTTCAGTTTCGCCGGTCACTACAATATCGTAGTGGTCGTCCGTACAAGCAGCCATTCCCATTACGGCAACAACGCCAAGCAGACCTCCTTTGAACCAGTTTTTATATGAATTATTCATATTGTTGTTCTTGTTAAATTCAAAAAGTTTATCTGAAGGAAGAAGCAACATCCCCCATGGGATGGAAGGATGCGCTCCTTCTTCTTAACTATTTTTACCAGATGTCTTCCACTTCAGCACCGTTGTAAACTTCCTTCGGAACGATTTCAATGAAGTCAACATACAACTGCGCGTCGAGTTTCTTGAGCGCTGATTTGTAACGCAAATAGTAAGTAGTTTCGGGATCCATACGCTGACGTGTAACGATACGACGGAGACCGGGAGTTGCAGGGCTTGCGTCACGGATGGTTTCAAGACCCTTAGAACCTGAAGAGGTAATAATGTTGGGGGCCTTCATGTAACCCTGGTTACGCAAGTTCTTGTCGTTTTCAATGTTCGTCTGAATATCATCGGGATCATCGAGAACCCAAGGAATTGCGGGATTGTTTTGACAAGATTGACGCATGTCATAAGGAAGACCAGCAGGCTGCAAACGGTCGGGGTCAGTACCAAAGTACATCTGCGCCATACCACGAAGCGTGTTGTGAGATGCATAGATACGTACTTCGTATTCGTTTGCTACAGGTACGGGAGGCAACTTGATAGTAAAGTCATAAAGACCTGTTACCATGAATTCATCACCTTCAAAGTCCTTCCAAGCACCACCTACCTTAGAGTAAGCAACGTGGAGGTAAGAAATCTTAGTATCGGTTGTTGCGCGAACTAAGTTATCGAAATACGTGCGCTGATCATTTACCTTGGGGAAGTGCATGTAGTCACCACCACGGAAGTTGTTTGAAGTCAATTCGTGAAGAACTGTTGTAAAGTCAATACGAAGACGTTCCTTACCCAAGTCACTGCGCTGCTTCTGACCAAACACGAGGATGTCACTGATGGGATATACATAACCATTACTGGGAGCGAGTGCCTGATTTTCATACACCTCAATACCTTCATCAATAACAGTTTCAACATCGTATTTATCCTTGAAACCATCCTTATAAGTACAGAAGCGATTGATGTAAACAGGGTGTTCGATACCAGGGTTACCACCATCACCCTTCTGAAGAACCTTCAAGAGGTGACGTGTTTCACCAATAGTTGTATAGTAGTCCCAAACGTCGATAGGCATGCTGCTTGTTTGAGGATTCTTAGCATCAGCACCGTAGTCATAACGGAACTCGTTGCAGTGCATCACAAACTTACCAGGAGCCAACTTACCACAGATGAAGTGATACTGAACGAACTTATAGATTGCGTTGTTGGGATTCTTAATATCATCACCAGCCGCACCATAAGCTGTTACAATTTCAGGAATCTGCTTTACGGCAGCAAGGACATCATCCCAGTTAAGGATGTTACCCTTTTCATCAAGGTCAAGAGCAGGAACACCCTTGCTGTGGAAGATAGAGTCGGGTTCAACGAAACCAGTGAAAGCGATGTAGCGCTTCAAAGGAATGTTAGCATCACCTACACCAGGAATGTTAATCTTTTCATCACGTGAAATTTCTTCGTAAGCTGCATCACGTTCGTCAGCAAGGAAAGCATCAAGTCCAGTTTCAACAAGCAAGCGACCCATGATCTTCATGTTGCTGCTGTTCTGAATAACTTCTGCCACACGGTCAGAAGTGGGAGCAATTACTTCACTTACCACGTGGAGCATACCGTTAGAAGCTTCACGGTCAGCAATCATTACGCATGATTCCTTGTCAATCTTGTGGTAAACAGGATAGTATGTGTAAACTGTATCACCATCAACGATTTCAGGGAGTTCAGTGAGTTCGTCGTACTTCACACGCTTCACGGTGTCGTCAACTTCTTCACAAGTCAAGAGACGGTCAAAGAAGTTAGAGAGATTAAACGCTGCGCTTGTGGGGAATTCGGTAGACTCATAAGCCTCCTGATCACCATTGTCAATTACACAGCTATAAGCCACAAGCTGAGCTTCAGCTTCTTCCAACTCATTGATGTCAGTCTTATTCAAGCTCTTAAGATAATTTTCAAGAGCTACATTGTCAGGAACGAAAGCGGTATAGTTACCACGCGCAGAAAGTACGCTGTAGATAGAAGAACCATCAGCCTTACCCAAACGGACGCGCTTGAAGAGGTCACGTGCAAGCGACAAATTCTTGTCAGTGTCAAGAATGTCTGCCAACGTCTGCTCCTTCTTAATCGCGAAGTTTGACGAGTCGATTTCTTCTTCACAACTACTCACAGCAAAAGTAGCAGTGGCGCAAAACGCGATAAGCGCAGCCTTTGCTATGTTCTTAGAAAAGAATCGATATGTTTTCATGATCTAAATCTTCAATAGAGTTAGAAATAGCAGATGCAGGTTAATCAAAATTAATTAGGAGATTGTTTGATTTAAGTCCAAATTAATTGAAATTAAGCGCCGATTTGTTTTACGTATCAGCCCTGCATACTGCACATTCTAAGATTGATTACTTGCTGTAACGTTCCCAAACAGGATTTTGTACCAATGCTCCACCATTTTCTACACCTGCAATCTTCATTTCTTCAGCATATACAGGATTATAGAAAGAAAGCAAATGCTTCAAACGGTTCTTGACGATAGTTGTCGCAGCCATGTAAGAAGACAATACATTTGCAGTAGAGTTTTCGTATTCAGCCTGACGTGTGAGGTCGTACCAACGCTTACCTTCACCAACGAATTCACGCTGACGCTCGTTATACACCAAAGTAAGGAGGTTTGCACCAGTCTTACCAAGGGGATAAGCTGCTGAAAGACGTTCAGATGCATTCTGAGCATCGGGTTCGTCATCAACATTCTTCAATGTAGGATTGCTACGCTTGAACAATGCATTAACGAGGTCGAAGCCCTTCATTACGAGCAACTGATTTGCGTCAGTAACGTCTGCACGGTTTGTAGCACCGTCGCTGTTAGCGTCAGAGTTCGCAATTGTAACACCAGAGTGGAGACGTGCGATAGCTTCAGCCTTGATCAACATGATGTCGGCAGCACGATAAACGGGCCAGTTAGCGTCCATATCAGAGCTCTTACGATACTGATATTCAGCACCCATAGTCATGTCTTCACGTTCGTTGTACATGATATCACGTGCTACATTCTTCACAACGGGATATGCACCGGTGTTGTTATCGGGGTCGTACATGATTGAAGAAAGGAGGCGGTTGTCAGCCTTACCGAAGCCCTTTTCAGATTCGTAAGAAGAAACGCCAGAAATCAATACGTTACCTGCAACGAGGGGACCAGTTGACAATGTAGTTCCGTAAGAAGAAAGGTAGTTACCGATAGTGTTGTTCTTATTGTTCGTACCATCGTACTGAAGTTCAAACACTGATTCATAGGTAGCATTCTTCATACCGAAAATCGTCGCGTTCACAACGTCTGTCATGCTGAAGTTTTCAGGAACTGTCAACCAATCAATTGTGAGGTGGTCCTTCTTAGCTGTTGAGAGCGTGGGATTTTCCAACTGATCTTCGTCGTATTCCTTCTGAATGTCGTTCAACACATAGTCTGCGTGCTCAATAGCCTTGTTCAAGCAGTGAGTGATTTGGTTGCTTGCGTCAGCAATGCTGTCACCCTTAGCGTTTGAAGAGCGGAGCAAGCAGCTGCGCCACAAATACATATCTGCCATAAGGGCGTGGATGCTACGCTTACCGAAGCGACCCTTATTGTTAGTTACTGAACCATAGTTTTCAGCAGACTTTTCTACTGTAGCTTCCAAATCTACGAGAAGCGAGTCGAGGATAACGACACCCTTAGTCTGGGGAGTGTTCGCACGCTTTGCCTCAGCATCGGTAGAGATTGATTCTACAACGAAGGGTACATCACGGTATGCGCGAACGAGATGGAAATAATAGAGTGAACGGAGTGCAAGCATTTCAGCCTTGAGAGGATTCCAGTCAGACTGAGAGAAGCTGGGGTCACGACCATCCTCTACCATCTTTTCGCCATATTCCAATACCTTGTTACAATAGTTAATACCAGTATAGAAATCTGCCCAGTTGAAAATATTTTCAGTAGGTTGCAATACACCTTCCTGGTAATACAAGATGCTGGTGTTACTCAAGTTATTGAGTTTGAAGTTGTCAGAACGAACTTCCCCCCACATGAGCATGCGGTCTGTCACACCACCACTGATAATCTTGGCATACGCTGCTGCACGAACGTTGTCCAAGTCATTCTTGTCGTTCCAGAAGTCTTCTTCTGTAATCTGGTCTGTTGGCAACACTGTGAGATAATCATCACAAGATGTCATCCCTGCAGTCAACATCAACCCACCGGCAAGAAAAATTTTAGAGAAAATATTAGAAATTTTCATTGTTGTTTAGGTTTTTCGTGAAAGCGTGAACGGTGGCAATCCGGGGATTGCCCCGTTACACTTTAATCTTCTTAGAAACCAAAGTTCAAGCTGAATGTGAATGAGCGTGAACGAGGTGTTTGTGAACTGTCAACACAAGGATTCCAACCACCAGCTGAGTGTTCGGGGTCAGTACCTGAATACTTCGTCCAGAAGATGAGGTTGTTACCAGAAGCTGCGATGTTCAACTGGCTCAAACCGTACTTCTTCAACTTAGCAGGATCAACGCTGTATGAAATCTGCATGTACTGGAAGCGGAGGAAGTCACCGGGTTCAACGTAACGGTCACTTACCAACGCGTTGTAAGAAGTACCAGCAGAAGCGTTCATTGCACGAGGAATATCAGTCACGTCACCATTCTTACGCCAACGGTGAGCTACAGAAGCACACTGATTCTTGTTCGTACGCATGTCTTCTGCATAAAGACGTGCCATGTTCAAAATCTTGTTACCAAGACGGAAGTTGAAGTTTGTCTTCAAGCGCCAACGACCATAAGTGAAGTCAATACCGAAACCACCATTGATGTCGGGGTTAGAACCACCGAGGTAAACGATATCGAGTTCGTCGATGTTACCATCATGGTTGATATCTTCATAGATAACGTCACCACCCTGGAACTGATAGTTTCTACCACCATAGTTGAAGTAGATGGGAAGAGGATTACCACGCTTGTCGTAGATTACGTTACCTTCAGCGTCGCGAGCAATAGGAGCAGTCTTACCTGTTGCAGCAGCTGTGTTGCGATTACCCTTTGCATCGTAGTATTCGTTCTTTGCATCATCGAGGAAGTAACCGTTGTGGTCGTAGTCATAAGCGTAAACACCCTTATAACGGAAACCGTAGATACCACCAAGAGCGTGACCAATCTGTACGCGCTTTACGTAAGTGTGGTTGTTGTAGTCATAGTCCGCATTTGCAGCTGCCAACACGTTAGCATCCATTTCTGTGATGGTGTTGATATTCTGTGCAAAGTTTACGCGGAAGTTCATGTGGAACTTACCAACCTTGAATACGTCCTTAGTATTGATGTACAATTCCCAACCTTCATTTTCCATTGAACCTACGTTAGCAGAGCTCAAGTCGCTGAAACCTGTTGATGAAGGAATACGTACACCGTAGTTCAAGAGGTCTGTAGTCTTCTTCTTATAAGCATTGAAGTCCAACTTGAAGAGGCCGTCGAAGAGGTGCAAGTCAGCACCGATGTTCCAAGACTCTGTCTTTTCCCAACGGATTTCTGTCAAACGGAGGTTTGTAGGAGCAATACCCTGAACACCGTTGTAAGAACCAGAAGCACCATACTTATTATAGATAAGACCTTCACCGAAGCTACAGTTACCTACGATACCCCAACCTGGACGGAATGAAAGCATGTTGATAACACCGCGGAGGGGTTCGAAGAAGCGTTCGTCTGAGATATTCCAACGTGCTGAAATACCGGGGAAGAAGCCCCACTTGTTACCAGAACCGAACTTTGTAGAACCGTCGGCACGGAGCGTAGCACTCAAAGAGTACTTAGAACCGTAAGAGTAGTGCATACTACCGATACCAGACATTGTGTGTCCCTTCCAAGTTCCTGAAGAAGCACCTGTGAGGTAACCAGGAACTGTGGGGTCTGTGATACCACCGCTAATACCAGTAGAAGAAAGGTTCTGACTGCTACCTTCGTTAGAGCCCATTTCACCACGAATCATCATCTGGAATGAATGATTGTCGTTGTAGAAGAAAGGCTTGAATACCAACGAGTGACGTGTAGTGAAGCTGAAGTTCTTAGAGTCACTGTTAGAAGTCTTGTCAATACCGCTACTCCAGTTTTCAGAAGTCAACGTGTGGGGGAAGTAAGAGTTATCTGTCTGCGTGTTCGCATTCATGTGAACTTCACCCGTATAGTCCAACTGAGTAGATTCGTCATCCTTACCCAAGAGCTTGTACTCAATAGAGAATGAGGGAGTAATCGTATAAGTAGAAGTAGTAGCCCAAGCTTCGTTTGCTGTAGCAACGGGGTTACCATTGCTTACCATATCGCTGAGGTAGTAAGAAGAAAGGTTTGAACCGTTGTCAACCAAACCTGCAGCACCAGCAGCAGGAGGCATAATGTAGTAATCACCAGTCTGATAGTATGACTGAGTTACCTTATCGTATTCATTACGATAAACTGCCATGTTAGGCATTGCCTGATATGCACCACCTAAGATACCATTATAGTTCTTAATGTTCTTGGTGTAAGCCAATGCAAAGTTAGAAGAGAACTTAATACGGTCAGATACCCAGTAGTCCAACGCCATACGTGTAGTGAAACGGTCAAGCTGCTGCTTAATGATAGAACCTGTTTCATGGTCGTAAGAAGCTGATACACGGAAAGTTGCCTTGTCACCACCACCAGAGATATTCACACCATAGTTGTGAGTCTGACCAAACTGAGTTACTTCGTCAATCCAGTCGGTGTTCTTGTTGTAGTTCGCATAGTACGCGGGGTGACTCTGGAGGTAAGAGATTTCTACGATACCAGAAGCTACGTCACTCTGCTGAGGGTTAAAGTATGCTTCCTTCAACATCATTGTGTAACCGTCACCATTGAGCATCTTCATGCCTTCGGGCTGCCAGTTACCAGAGAAACGGTAGCTGAAGTTTACCTTAGTCTTACCGCGAGAACCACGGCGAGTCTTAATTTCGATTACACCGTTAGAACCGCGAGCACCCCAGATTGCTGTTGCAGAGGCGTCCTTCAATACGTTAATGCTCTGGATATCTTCGGGGTTTACCTGGAGAAGTGTTGCAAACTTTTCTTCGTCCATGTTATTCGCGTCGAAGTCATCTCTGTTATAGTCTTCGAGGGGGAAACCGTCTACTACGATGAGAGGTTCAGAAGAACCATTGATAGAAGTCACACCACGAAGGCGCATTGAAGTACCAGCACCAAGGTTACCAGAGTTGGCAACGATGTCAAGACCGGCAATCTGTCCCTGAAGCGCTTCACCAGCAGTTTCGAAAGAGAGACCTGCCATTTCGTCCATGTTCAAAGATTGCTGAGCCACAGAGATTTCGCGTTCAGGAATTGCCAAACCGTTTGTCTTTACCTTACGCTTACCTACGACCTGAGCTTCACCAGTCATTGAGTTATCCTTCAACTCAACGTTAAACTTTGTTGTTTCACCGATGGGCAACTTACGTGTAGCATAACCGATGTAAGAAACTTGCAATGTATTTGCAGTATTCTTAATCGCCAAACTAAAGTTACCACTTGCGTCGGTTTGAGTTGCAGAAACCACACGGTTTGTTTTGTCCAACTCAACAACATTCGCCATAATCACGGGTCCGTCGAGTTCGCTCCATACATGACCCGAAATTCTCTTTTGTGCCATGACAGCCGTAAAGGCGCAGCACAAAGCGAGGGTTAAGAGATACTTTATGTAATTCATATTAATAACTTATTATCTGAGTCTGTATTTTGCGGTATAAGCATTAAGTTCTTCAGGAGTAGCATAGTTCCAGAAGTCGAAGTTACCCACGGGCATTTCGTTCTTTGTAGGATCACCTTCGAAGTAAATTCCCTTATAATCTTCAGGACTGTTGAAGTTAAGGTAACCATCAATCTGGTGGATTACTACGTATGAAGAATTCTTGATGTAACTTGCTGATGCAGCACGCGCATTATAGCAAATATCACGAGCAAGAATGTTTCTCATTTCTTCTGACGCAACCACGTCAACAGTTTTTCCGCTTCTATCAAGTACTGAAAGTGTTGAAGGAGACTGATTTACGTCCAAAGAAAGGTAAGAATTTGTTACGTTGTCAATACATGAAGTTTGGTATTGTTGAGTACCTGTAACGTTGTCAACGAACACTGATTGGTCTTGGAAGTGATACTTCACGAAGTTGACGAGCACAGTGATCATTGTTCTTGCCTTTGCGAGGTCTGCTTCAGAAAGTTCATTTTCATAGTCGTTAGTTCTGCCCTTTACCCACTCTTCAATTTCGTTCCAAGTCATAAGACCCTTAGCACGCGCAGCTGTAACCTGCTCATTAGTAGGAACGTAAATTGTGTAGTTGTAATTATTGAAGAAACGAACGAGCTGTTCATTGTTTGCAGGACAGTAAGTAGTTGTACCCTGTACGTTGTCGTTCTGACGTGCAAATACGTGGAACTTCAACTTTTCAGCCTGCTGGTCAGCAGAACTCATATCCTTAAATTCTCCAGTGGGAAGACCAGTCTTAGCATCAAGCACTTCTTGCTTGTAGTATCCACAAGCACGGAGCAAGTCATCGCTTACGTAGTCAGGATTTGCCAATTCATAGAATTCATAGAAAGGACTTTCTTCTGCATTCGCCTTGAAGTGGTTGTACACTGAACGCATTGTTGGCTGAATAGGACGGTCAATGAGGTATGTCATACCGTTACCGTAACCGTTTGAAGTAGAAGTCTTATCGTAACCTTCAAGAACTTCAGCCTTGTGGTCGTTTTCTGCATAACCTTCAGCGGGATCATTGATCATTACCTGATAACCACCTTCAACCTTCATGCCGATGTTCTTACCTTCGAAT
>JAEIGA010001281.1_pt1 | contig 39054 bp, 31 predicted proteins | sample 9270691 | NCBI WGS metagenome assembly JAEIGA01 (sample SAMN17057246, study PRJNA624740) | gut metagenome | biome: biome; isolation source: fecal sample | host: Bos grunniens | place: China: Xizang | collected 2019
ATATTGCCCCACAATTCCTTTAGACCTCCCCAAAAAGGCTCAATTTGTTGATAACTTTTCTATCACCTCTGGGTCATTTTTCGCAAGGAAGCCGCTGTAACGGAGTTGATTTCGCCCTATTTTTGCTTTATCTCTTTGTTTCTCAAGGAGTTACGCATTTTTAACAAGGTTGAGCAAAAACGCCAAAAATCCGCCGATCTGCTGACAAATTTTCAAAAAACTGCGTCAAAAAAGGTGAATTGTTGATAACTCAAAAAAGTTTTCAACAGGCGAAAAATCGTCAAAATTTTCGAAAAAGTGACTTTTTCGCGCACGGGATTTTAACCACGAATTTCACGAATATTTTAAAACCACAAAACACACAAAACACTCAAAAAGAAGCACTGCATGTGGGCGCCTACGACGCAGGACAGCATGTGGATTTTCCGCGAACTACGCGAGGCGCACGACCGCACCACGGCGCGATGGCCTGCGGCCCCGTGGATGCTGGCTCGTGCTTTTGCAAAGCATGTAAAAAGGGCTGACGTTCGCTATGCTCTCTGACTCGACAGGCTCGTCCCCATTTGCCTGTGTGTGGGGGGGGGTGGCGGATTAAACTGCACAGTTTTAGAGGTCGGTTTTGTGGGTGGCGTCGGGAAGGTCGGCAACCACGCGGGGACAGGCCAGGCCGCCAAGGTGGTTGAGAAGGTATTGACGCAAGGCGCGCGCCGATTCGGCCGTGGTTCTAAAGTGATTAATCCCCGAGATGGGATCACATAAGAAGATGTAGTATGGGCGGATACGGCGACGTTGCAACCCCGCACAGAGGGTGGCCATGGTCTCATGAGCATCGTTAATCCCACGCAAGAGGACACTTTGATTGGAGACGGGAATCCCATGATTGGCCAATCGTGCGGCGGCCTGCTCTGCTTCTACTGTCAATTCTCGGGGATGATTAAACTGAGTCTGCACCCATACACGCCCTGATTGGGCGAGTGCTTTCACCAAGGCGTCGGTCCATCGCATGGGCAATACCACTGGGGTGCGGGTGCAGAGGCGCACGGCATCAATCTGCGGCAAAGCGGTTAGTGCATTGACCCAACGCAACACCTCTTCATCGGGCAACAGTAAGGGGTCACCACCCGAGAGCAAGACTTCACGCACAGAGGGACGCGCTTTGACCGCGTCAACGAGGGTATTAAGGTCAGCACGACAGGCGGCGCCCAAGAGTCCACGTCGCGTGCAGTGACGGCAATAGGTGGAACAGGTCAGATTCATCATCGCCAAGATGCGGTCTGGGTAACGTTGCTTAATCCCGGGCGCGATGGCAGCGTGGGCGGTTTCACCAAAGGGATCTGGTGAGTAATCATCAGGGAGAAATTCTTCTGGTGCGACAAGGAATTGGCGTGCAATTGGATCTTCGGCAACTGTCAACTCTGCAAGCGCGGCGTAGTATGGGGTCACGCGCAGTGGAAAACGTGGATGATCCTCAAGCCCAAACTCCTTTGCCGAGAGCGTATGGGCGACTTGCCACTGCCATGAGTGCCACTCGGGCGTATCACGGCAGGCTAAAATCTCAAGTGCACGAGGGGTGAGCTTAGGCAAGCGGGACATCCAAAAAGGCCTCAAAGTCATGTAATTTGCAAATCTGCACGCCACGTTTCGCGGCCTCTCCAGCAAAGCCATTATCATCTGTTACGAGGACCATGGGAGTGTTAGAGAGCGATTTGACGTAATCAATCTGATTAACGATGTAACGATCGGCGCGATGTTCGCCAGAGCCACCCGAGTAGTGCACTAAGATGACGCCTTCATTGTGCGAAGTCTGCTCGGCTCCATCCCAAACCAAGTTAACCGAAACCAAAGGCAGATGCTCAAACTGACGATTCATATCCCGTTCTAACCGCGAACGGGCATCTTCGTGGGTCTGGGGCTTCCCGCTGCGACGTTGGCGATAACGAGAAAGGCCATTGAGCATATTGTGGCCATCCAAGAAGAGAATCATCGCGCCCTGGCCAGCAAGTGCGGCGGCAAGCACAGGGCTACGACGGCGAATGGCATCCGATTCCGTTTCGGTATCAAGGCCGATATCTTCGGGTTTAAAGTTCGGATTCGCATCTGCCCACTGCGTTGCGCGACGGTGGAAGCGTTCATAGAGCGCCTTGGCCTCCGTGGGCGTGATGGCGCCGAGTTGCTTACTCAGGCGCAACCAATCTCGCACAGGCGTATAATCCGCCTCGGTCGTGGCATCAATGCGGGCGGCAAGCTCCTGCGCCACCGCAGAAAAGGTATCCAACTCGGTCGTCAACCCTGCACGATACGCCTCACATTGAGTCTGCAATTCATCCCGCAGGGTAAGCATTTCAGGCAAGATGTGCTGCGCAGACGCAAGCGTATGCTCCACCTGGTCAAGCATCGCTTCAAGTGCCTTTAGGTGAGCCTCCGCCTCATGACGTCGCGCCGAGGCACGGTCAGCCTTTCGCTGCGCCTCCAGAATCGCCTCAGCGCGCTCCAACAGGGGTAGAGCCTTAGCCTCCTCCAAGAGCGTTTCCACGGCGAAGACGGGTTTTAACCACCCGCCAAAGAGTTCAATTCTGCGCAGGGCGAGCAATTCATTTACATGCAGATCCAATGCCGCCTTTTCACGCGCCAACTGCCCCTCAAGGGCCGCTACGCGCCGTTTGCAATCATCAATCGCAAAATCCTTCGAGGCCAACAGATCCTTTTGTTCGCGCAAGGTACGCGTGTGCTCCTCCTCCAAGGCACGCCGTTCGCGCTTCGCCTTCTTCTCCAATTCCTCAAGCTTCTGCTTCATCTCGGAGAGTTCCGTGCGCAACTGCTTATTACCAGCGCCCTCTGCGGCGCCCTTCCCTGCCTCAGCGACGGGCGCAAAGGCCTCGCGCACCAAGGACTGTGCGGTTGCTTCATCTGGCAACTCCGCCCCCGATTCTCCCATCCACTTGAGTGCCGCTGTGCGAATCTCTTCGCGCGTGTCTACCAACAATGCCAGAATCAAGCGCGCCTTGCCAAAGAAGACGGTGAATTGCGCACGGCGACGCGTCAACTCATCAACAGAAAGCATGGTGAGTAGGCGCGCCTCAGGCATATAAGTCCGCACCAATGTCGCCCACGTCGTGTCATACTTCAGTAACTTTCCGCCATAAGCATTCAAGATGACTTTACGGATAAAAAGATCATTGCCAGGTTTCCCAAAGCGCATTCCGCCCGCGACCAGCTTCGCTTGCGTAATAAACGCCTCCAATGACTTTATGGGAATCCCCGTTAAGACGGATTCAAAAGCGGCGGCAAGCTCCTTTTCGGAAAGTGCAGATTCCGTGGTCATTACACCGGTCTCCTTATCCATGCCATCAATAAGGCCGTTGCCAAAAGGCAACATCCCCCGCCGATAAGCAACCAAATCTGTGTATGCGAGGCATAACGTGCATAAATTTGACGTTCGACACGCGTTGTTTCAAGTTCAGAAATATGATTTAAGAAGGCGGCCAACTGCTCCGGTTCGCGCACATTGGCATATTCACCCCCAGTGGTTTCTGCGATTGTCTTTAACGTCTCTTCGTCCAAGGTCATGTGGACATCGGCCAACACCTCTTTTCCCCACATATCACGTGCGCGCACCTTCGTCAAGCCCGTGGTGCCAACCCCAATGGTATAGACGCGCACCCCGAGGTCTGCCGCAGCCTTCGCGGCCTCCATCGGCGTCACTGCACCTGCATTACTTTCACCATCAGAGAGCAAAATCACCACCTTTGTCTTCGGCGCGGCATCCTTCAAACGCAACAAACTCACCGCCAGACCATCACCGATAGCCGTCTGCAATTCATCGCTCGTCACCCGCCGTCCACGATCATCCACCTCGCCATGTTCACCAGGGATGGTCACCCCAGAGAGCGTATGCAAAAGCGCTCGATGGTCGGCTGTAAGCGGCGCACGCACACTGGCATAACCACCAAAGGAGACTAAACCGATTAAGTCCTCGGGGCGCTGCTCCACAAATTCACGGAAAATGCGCTTCACCACATCCAAACGGGTGACGTCATGACGGCCCTCGCTGAGGTCAAGTGCACGCATTGAACCAGAGATATCCACCGTCATCATCACTGCCAAGGCATCGGCAGAACGCACTTCGCGTGACAAAAGCGAACGCGGACCCGCCGCACCAATGATGAGACAGAGTGCACCAATGAGAAAGACCGCGGGCAAAAACGCACACAAGCGTTGGCGCCAGGAGGGTTTTAAGGTTGTGAAACGGGTTGAAGCCGAGGCGAAGACTACGCCCTTTGCGCGAGCGGAACGCCACACACGCCAACATGCCACTGCCCATGGCAACAACAAAAGAAAGGCCCAAGGAAAAGCAAACATAATCAATACAATCCTATCGAGTTTTTAAAATCAAAGGGAAGTTTCCGCGGAAAAGACATTCAATAAGCGCAAGCGCGCATTACGCATAAGGACATAAAAGCCCCACGCAAAGAACGAGAAAAAGATCAACATCAACCAGGGCGCCCAGTGTTTCGCCATTAGAGCGCCCATCACGACCAATCCTGCGAGGACCCCAAAGAGCACCGCCTGCAGACGTTCTAAACGGAATTGCAATGCCTTCCAAAGGCGCTCACGCAATCTATCCGTCTTTTCATCATACAAGCCCTCACGTTTTGCCTGTCTGAAGATCCACAAGCGTTGCTCAAGACTTGGCGAAGTCCAGTCCATTTTCAGACGATTTGGGTGAGCCCGTTGCAAGGCAATTGCCAAATAAATCATGCGAAACACAATCATCGCAATGCGAATAAAAATCATCAAAAAGAGAATCCAGATGAGACCGGCCCCACCCAAAAAGATTCCCATTTCAATTCTTTCAAGCATCGCGATCTCCACGAATCGGCTTACGATTCACGAATCGCCAAGAGACGATCCCATTCATTAATGTAAGCCTCAAGGAAGGCGGTCTCGGGTTGCTCACAAAGTTCCATCAAGTAATCGCGCACGAGGTGTTGCTCCTGCTCGTATTCATCGGTGGTAAAGCGACCCGAAATCCATGCTAAGCGCAACCACAAGAGGTAAGTTGTAATCGCATCATAGCAATTATACTCCACGATTTCGCGGTAACGCCCCTGCTGCCACATTTCAAAAACAGCATCCCCATGCGTATCAAACTTACCTGGGATACCACAAAGGGTCGCCGCTTCATGTAGACTTACGGCAGCATTTCGTCCAGAAAAACCGCCAGCGATAAGCTCCATTAAATCCACCGACGCATCACAATCACGCCCAAAGTAATCCACGCCCTCCCAAGGTTTGGCAGGACGATTCAAAAATCCCTTCGCAGGAATTCCCAATGCTAAGGCACGCTGTGCAAGAATGCGCAAATCCGAATTGCGCGAATTAAAGCCCACCAATTGGGGTTGCTTCGCGCCAACTGCAGAGAGGAAGCCACCCACAATTTTCCGTTCGTCACGATGCGCAGGGTCCTCAGGCATCTTCGGAAGCCAAACTAATTTTACCTTGACGCGTTCCCCTTCTGGCAAATGACGCAACTCCTCGCGAATCATCATCGCGATTGAAACCACACGGCTCTGCATCAAGCGGACAAAGGGTTGCGGATTCTCCTCCGTCGCCCCATTGGCGGCCCAAAGCATCTTTAAGGCGGCTTCATCAGGAAGCCCCTCAGCCTCAGGAAACATCAAGCGCGCCGCAGCGGCATCTGGAATCCACTCACAGTCAAACGCAATGACCATCTCACCAATATTTCGAATCATGGTGAAACCTCCTCTAAAAATGCTTGGATTGCTGGGTGGGCAGCATGAGTCCCCGACAATTGACGGAAGAAATGAACCACTTGATCACGTTGGCGAGGGGCTAAATCCTCCCACTCCGCTCGTGCCATTTGAATTAAAAAGGGAAGCCATGCTGCTTGGTCACGATTTGCAACCAAGACGAGCGTTATACGCAGCATATCCCGACCGTGATCTGCTCGCCAATACCAATAAAGCGCCCGCACGAACGGGTCTTGCCAATTCGGCGTCACGCCTGTGGCCGTGGCAAAGGCGGTGGCATCACTTGGCACCCCCAATTCCATGATGTGCGCTCGGTAATACGGCGCGGCGACATCTGATGAACCACCTAACTTATCTTCAAAAATCCATCCCAACTGGCGCAAGACAGGCTCGGCGCGTGGCGCGGCGCGGAGGCCACGTTCCAATAACGCAATCCCCTCCTTCACCCAATACCACTTCTCATCCGCATCCTGATGCGCCGCACTGATATTGTAGGAGAGATTCCACGCATTATAGACCCAAGTGTCGGCAGAGGCGGGATCTAATGCCACCAACAAATCGGTTAGTGGCACCAATTCAGCGTAACGATTTTGACGTTGCAAATCTGCGATACGCCACCACAACACTTCAGAGATAATGCCTCTGCATCCGCCTAACGCCACCAAAACCGCCGAGAGCGTGGGCGAGTCCGTGCCCGTAGTCGGTGGGATGGCGCGTTGCGTAAAGCACACATTTGTGGCGATGACGGCACCCAACAGTGCAACGCCGACCAACCAAGCGCGGCACGTGCACCACAGTCGCCTTATCATCTGTACCACTTTCATCTCTTTAGCGCCCAATTTTACACGCGCTTCCGCAATGCATCAGCGAAATCACGCAGGTCCTTTACGCGCAAATCGAAGCGTTCTTCACGCGGATTACCAAAACCATATGCGCAATGGCACACCTGAACGCCGGCATGACGGCCCACCTCTAAATCCGTGTAATGGTCCCCAACGACCCAGTCCGTTGGCCGGACCTGCACGCCCATCCGTTCGGCGGCCAAGTAGAGCAAGCCAGGGTCGGGCTTCAACACTGGCACATCGCCGCCCCCCACGGTCACATCAAAGTAATGCAAAATCCCAAGGCCCTCTAAGATACGCGGAATCAATGAAGAGGTCTTATTGGACGTGACCGCCATCCGACATCCCATTTCCTTCAAGGCCTTGAGCGCTTCGGGCACACCAGGATACATCGTTGTATGGACCACTGGATGCGCAGTATAGTGGCGACGATTGTTCTCTAACAACGCCTCAATTTCAGATTCATGCTCAGGCATCGCCCGCAAGAGCAACTGACGAACGCCATTCCCCACCATTCCCGTAATGGAATCCAATGACAATGGTGGCAAACCATAATCTGCACGCGTCAGATTCACGCTATTGGCAATATCCTTACGCGAATCAATCAACGTGCCATCTAAATCAAAGAAAATCGTTGGAGCGTCATTCATAGGAGTCACATCATCACAAAACAGGTTAGACATTCGTGGCGGCAAGCATAGCTTCCAGGGTGGTCACCCCTTCGTAAATCGCCTTACCGACGATAGCGCCCCACAGATTGTCACAGCCGAGATTCATTAAGTCGGTGACGTGCTGCGGCAAGGAAACGCCACCGGAGGCAATAATCTTCACCGAGGGTACCGCCTCTGCAATCGCTTTCATTGCTTGCAGATTGGTGCCACCCAGCATGCCATCAGTAGCGGTGTCAGTGTAGATAATCGTTTGAACACCAATGTCGGCGACCTTCTTCGCCAAATCAGTGGCTTTCACCGACGAGGTTTCAACCCACCCGCGCGTCTGCACAAAACCGTCACGTGCGTCAATCCCCACGGCGATGTGTTCGCCATATTGTTGCACCCAACGTGCCAAAGCCTCAGTATCCTCCAACGCACGCGTGCCAATGATGGCGCGAGCGACGCCCGCTTCCATCAATTCTGCCACGGCTTCATCCGTGCGAAGGCCACCGCCCACCTCCACCTTCAGTCCACATTCACGGACGATTTGTGCGATGACAGCGGTATGTTTAGGTGCACCCGTAAAGGCGCCATCCAGGTCCACCACGTGAAGATGTTCGGCGCCACCTGCGCGGAATTTCTGGGCTTGCGCGACGGGATTATCAGAGTAAATGGTGCGTTGGTCGGCGCGGCCTTGACGCAGGCGCACGCAACAGTTGTCCATCAGGTCAATTGCAGGAAGAATAACCATCGTTTTATCCAAAGTAGATTCGTAAAAGAGAAGAGCGATTTAGAGGGTGCCCTTGCTGGAAGGGATGCCGGTTTCACGCGGGTCATATGCCACGGCAATACGCAATGCACGGGCGAGTCCCTTAAAGACGGCTTCATAAACGTGATGCACCTCTGCACCGTAGGGTTGGACAACGTGCAGATTCATGCGGGCATTCGTGCAGAAGGCGCGCATAAACTCTTCTAATAATTGCACATTGAAGTCACGAATATGTTGTTCGGGGTGGGAAATCTTCCACACCAAATAAGGGCGACCGCCCAAGTCTACCAATACATCAGCACGCGCTTCATCCATTGGCAACATAAAGGAACCGTAGCGCGTAATGCCACGACGTTCCCCAAGAGCTTGGTCCAATGCAGAGCCGAGCACCAAGCCCACATCTTCGACCGTGTGGTGATAATCCACCTGCAAGTCACCCTTACACGTCAGCTCAAGGTCAATTAAGGCATGACGGGCGAAGAGTTCAAGCATGTGATCAAAGAAGCCAATCCCAGTGGAAATCGAATGTTTTCCGGTACCATCAAGATTTAACTTTAAAGCAATATCAGTCTCACGGGTTTTACGTTGGATTTCAACTGTACGCATATTCATCTCCAAAATCAAGCATTATAGTCGGCAAGCACGGCCAAGAGTTTTTCGACTTCTGCGGGGGTACCAATCGTAATTCGCAGGTAGTCCTTCGTCTTCGGCGCAGGGAAATAGCGAACGAAAATGTGGCGTTCGCGCAAGGCAGCAAAGAGGGTCGCCGCCTCCACGGGTGGTTTCGCAAAGAGGAAGTTTGACGCAGAAGGCAACACCTGCCAACCCCGTGCAGTAAGCGCTGCTGCTAAGTTCGCACGAGTCTCAATAATTGCCGCAGCATTACGCTTCATATGCGCCTGGTCTGCCAATGCGGCATAACCGATGACCTGCGCCAAGGCATCCATGTTGTAAGAATCTTTAATCTTGTAAAGCGCATCAATGAGCGGTTTCGGCCCAACGCAATAACCGAAACGCATGCCTGCAAGTGAATAACTCTTAGAGAGCGTACGCATGACTAAGGTATTAGTATTCTCTGCAGCCGTCGCCACAGCCATGCAGTTCGCAGGGGCAAAATCGGCATAAGCTTCATCGATTAAGAGGACCCCCTTAAATGATTTGGCGAACGCGGCAATCATCTCAGGGGCAGCCATCAAGGAGGTGGGCGCATTGGGATTGGTCCAAATAAACGCATCTGCATAATCAGCAGGCGGCGTCGAGCAGGTGAAGTCATCATTCAAGGGGAAGGGCTTCACCGTAGCATCACGAATAGCGGCCAAGACCGAATAGAGCGAATAGGTGGGATCAAAGTAGCCAATGCTTCCCCCTACCTCAACAAATGCGCGCGTAAACAATGCCAAGATTTCGTCAGAACCATTTCCAACGAAGACCTGATCTGCCGTGCAGCCGTTCTGTTCGGCAATCAATGCACGCACTTTATTGCAGACGGGGTCGGGATAGAGACGTAACTTTTCCCAATCAAATGCCTTTAAAGCTTCTTGAACACCGGGCGATGGCGGATAGGGATTTTCATTTGTATTCAGCTTGACCATGCCATCAAAGCGAGGCTGTTCACCAGGTGTATAACCTGTCAGCGCATCAACATGTTTGCAAATAGGGCTCATACGAACCATTGACCTTTCGATTTCGTATAAATGTCAACGTTAAACCAAAATTAAGGTAACTCTACATCGGGAATCTGCGCACGACGAACGCGATGCAACAGTGCCTCAAACGCGGCGAGATTACCGCGAGCAACTTCAAGGGTTCGCAGACGCACCAACGCCTTCTGGAACCACTGTTTGCCTGCAGTCGAGATTTCGGGGCAGTTTAAGACGCGATAAATCAATTTGGTGTACTGTTCGGCGGCGTCATCGCGACGATTTTGACGCTCTAAAACACGTCCAATACGGAAGAGATACATCAGCGAAATATCCAAATCATCCTCTAAACGAAGCACCGCCTCACGATAAGAGGCTAATGCCAACGTGTAACGTTCGGGATCATCAATTGCCGTATAGGCGAGGCAATCCCCACGCAATCCATAGGCTTCGGCAATCCATTCTGCATTCGGATAACGGCGCACAAGCGCATTTAACAAGTCACGCGCCTCTGCATGGCGAGCCTGTTCTACCAAAGCCTGTGCCTGAAGGAACTGTGCATCTGGAATTAACTCCGAATCAGGCATAATGCGCGCAAGGCGACCAATCAATTCTACTGCGGCGGCATAGTCCTGATTCTGATAGGCGGCACGTGCCGCTAAATAGAGTGCATTTGCAACACGTCCATCCGTGGGCCAACGCGTCGTGAAGTCCAAAAAGCCCTCTTTCGCCGCAGCATAGTCGCCACGATTAAAATCACTCTTCGCGAGCCAAAGCACCACGTCAGGAATACGTGTGGACTCTGGGTACAACGAGACATAGGCCTGTGCCAATTCACGTGCACGTTCATCTTCGCCCAAGCGGTAATAACACAGCACCAAGAAGAAGCGCGCCTCCTCTGCAGTTGAGGCATTGGATTCACTCACCTTCGCAAAATCTTCAATTGCAAGCTGGAGTTTATCAAGCTTGTAATACGCACGACCACGTTCGAGCAGAACCGAGCACTTCAATTCCTCACGCGTCAATACGGCACTCAAACGCGTATACTCCGCAATCGCATCAATGACGCGATTCTCCTCAATCAACATCCCCGCCAGACGCATCACCGCCGTGAAGACATCCTGTTCTGAGGAGGAGACATCATCACGCACCGCGGCATATTCACGTCGTGCGCCCTCTTTATCTCCAGAGGCCTCCAAACAACGTGCCAAACGGAGCGGGATACCCGTGCGAGCACCTTCACGAAGCAACCCACGATAGATTTCAATCGCGCTCGAGTAACGCTTTGCGGCGGTAGCCGCTTCTGCCGCCTCAAGCAAAAGTGCCGTTTTGAGCGAGACCTCGGTGGCAAACTCTGCCGCTTCCAAGAACATGGTTAAGGCCTCGTCAAAGCGTGCCATCGCAACCAGTAAGCGTCCCTTACCCTGGCGGACACGAACCGCAAAGACGGGCACATCATAACTTTCCAAATAACGATTGTAAGCGTTTAACGCCGCCTGCGAATCACTCGATGCATGGAGGATTTCGGCTATCTTGAACTGAATCTCGGGCGCAAGTTTCGTTGAGGGATTCAACGTCACCGCCTGATTCAAGAAAGAAACGCCCTCCTCAAGCGTCAACGGATTGGCGCAAAGTTGTTTACCCAATTCATACAATGCCTTTTGACGAATCCGTTCCTCGCGCGCCACTGCCACTGCACGACGAGCAAAGAGCACCTTTTCCTCTACATCCACCGCCAATTCTGCCGCGGCCAAGGCGAGCTGCGCTTCAACGCCAGACGAAAGGCCTTTCAAATTAAGCAACTCTCTCAAGCAGGCCAAGGCTGGACCAGGGTCAGAAGCGGAGAAAGCCGTGGGCAAGGCTAACGCACACGCCAAGAAGACACCCCCTCGGTCAGCCTTTGCCGCCGCCTCCAAAAGGGCGCGACGAGAGGCTTCATTGGGCAAGTAGGCATCCCATGCGAGCGCATTTTCTGCGCGGATCACATCCGTTGCACCACGAGCGCTCTGCACATCTGAGAAGCGTTCTGCGGCCAATAACTTCTTGCCGAGTTCTTGCGCTGCAAGCAAACCATAACGTAAAGCGGTGACGCCCCAAATGGAGTCTGTGGCGACCTGCGCCTCGTCAAATTCCTTCAACACCTGAGCGAAATCCTTCTTGCCACTCAATGCGGCCAAGCGAAAGGCCAGTCGGCGATCTGCGGGCAATTCCGGACAGGCTTCAATACGGGTCAAAGCATTCTCCCATTCGCCACGCTTCAGCGCCGCACGAATGAGCACCTCCTCTGCCTTTGCACGTTCTTCAGGTGCCAAGCCCAGTTTGGTCAACACCGTTTGGGCGGTTCGTTCGGCGAGCGAGACATTGCCATCATCCATGGCCATCTCTGCCATTGGTAAGAGTTCATCTCCAGCCCAAAGCTTTCCTGGTGCGAAGCAGACCAACATCAATACTGCCGTCATCGTTACTTTTTTCATCTTACACCGCTCCATTGCTAAGGCAAACAACAGCATCAACAAAAACACCACACAAGGTGCACCGAACACAAGCTCGCCCCACTGCAAGTAAAAGGACGCGAAGGGGTGTTCTGTCACAGGGACTCGCGTTGGGAAAGAGCCAGGCTCAATCACCTGCGCACGACCAACCGCATCAATCACGGTGTTCAGCCCAGAATTCGTGGAACGCATCATCGGCAACCCCGTTTCAATACAACGGAAAATGGCCTGCTGGGCATGTTGCGCGGGTTCTGCCGAGGGCGAATACCACGCATCATTGCTCATATTGACTAACAATTCTGCCCCCGCCAATGCCGAATCGCGTGCCACCGAGGCAACGGTATCTTCAAAGCAAATCAAGGGGCCAAGTTTTAAACCAGAAGGCACTTGCACGACACGCACGGCATCACCTGGTTCGCAGGAGAAACCCGTGGGAACCAATTTTTGCAACGCTGGAATCTGCTTATCAAAGGGGATATATTCACCGAATGGAACGAGGTGACGCTTGGCATACACTTGCGTCTGATCCAAACCCTTTTCGGTAAACAACATCGCCGCATTGTAGTAGCTCCCAGTCGGTGTCTGGTATGAACCACCCACAAAGAGCGGCGTATGAGCGTTGGTTGCCAGATTAGTCAACAAGCCCTCTACCCCACGATGCGGTAAGAAGTGAACCACTGCACTTTCAGGCCACAACCAAACATCCGCCTTGAAGAAAGAAATAATGTCCGAAAATGACGTCCCTACGTCCCAAACCATGGGGACGACTGCACCTGCCTTAAAGATGCAAGGCGTGGTGGTGTGTTGCACCACAACCACAGCATCGCGCTTCTTCGGAGCGGCATCATAGGCATTCATGCGTGAATAACCAAACAAAAAGGCGACCAAAAGCGCGGCAAAGGCAAGCGAACTCTCAATGGAGAGCAACACCTTTTCCGAACGAGCCGTGGGCGAACGATGGGTAACGCTCCACCAAAAGCGCTCAATAATTGTTGTTATCGCCTCATTAATTGCGACGACCAATGCACTCACAAGGCAACTTCCCCCGATTGCCGCCAATTGCGCAACGGGTAACATTTGATTCACCGTTGCCAAGCCCAACGGATTCCACGCGAAACCCGAAAAGAGCGTCGCACGCAAGACTTCACAAGCCGCCCACAGTACCGGCACCACCACACTCGCCGTGATGATGCGCCCAATGCCGGGCTGCTGGGCAATGCGTCTACGAACTGCCACTACCATCATCGCAAAGAGCGCCACATACACAGCAAGCACCGCACTCAAACCCAATAATGCGGGCACCACCAGTGGCCATGGACCGCCATTATCGGTCAAGCAAAACATCCACGACAACTGCACACACCACGAGACGAATCCCGTTAACCAGCCCAACCAAAAGGCGCGCTTTAAACCCAACACACCGCGCAGGGTCAACAACAACGGCACCAACGCAAACCACACGTTGCCGCTCTGTTCAAATGGCGCCCACAAGGAGGCCAGCATAGCTCCTGCCAAGAGCGCACCTAAACATTGTAAAGCTGTCTTTTTCACGGATTTGTCCTCTCTGCCACAACGAGTTGCGTGCATCCCTGACCAAACTGGGGATGCGTCAACAATCGACGTCCGTAGGTCTTTTCAAGCGCATTCAGTTTCGTTTCACGCATCGGATCAGGCGCTAACGAAGGATATGATAAAGCGTAGGTGTATCCACTCCATGCCGCGAGTTTTGGATAGGATTTAAGTTGGGTCGGCTTTGAAAAAGGCCCCATTTCCATCCCTGCCGGCACGCGTAATCCCGCCTCTACTGCAAGATACGTATCCTGTGTCAAAATCGTATCCTCACCCAAACGTTCCGCGGCTTCGCGAACTTGAGCGGCCACCTTTCGAAGTTCAAAAATATCGGGCGCAGGCTTTTTAACGACCCAAAAGCGATCCTGCCCTGCAATCACCCAATCTTGTGCCACCGGAGAAGCACAGATGGATAAGGCGACCGCAGCGAGGAAAAGCATCTTTGGCAAGGCATTTTTGAGTGAATCAAAGGGCAACTCTGTGGTCAAAACCGCGAGTGCCATCGTACCCAAAAAGACCGCTGGAACAAGATAGTCATCATAGGGAACAGGCGCAAGGAGATGCACCATCGTTAGCGTTGTGGCGCAAATCAACCACAACGTTGGGAAAAGCAGATGTGCATGGGTTGACGTTTTAAACACAGCCCTCTCCGTGCACCACGTCCACCCAATTAGAACGCCGATAAAGCAAAGGACAGGATTGAATCGTAAGAGACGCGCTAAGCATCCAATCACGCCCACCAACCCCATGGATTCACGAGCCGCATGGAAACGTTGCGCTTCAAAAAAGGCCTCAGGCCAACACAACACCTCGGGCAAGAAGAGCGCCAATAGCGTTCCACCCGCCGCCGCAGAGAAGACGAGCCACGTCAAGCGTCCAACCACATGACGATAACACAAGAGCCAAATCGCCACCGTTGGCAACAACACCCCCATCGACAAGCGCACATCTACCAACGCCGCCAAAACAATGCCTGATAACGCAGCTCGCCAAGCGCAAATTTGCATCTGATCAGGCGCACGGCCTCGCAAAAGATAGAGCGCAAGCGCAATGCCAAAGGTGCATAAGCCGTAAGTCTTCGGAATTGTTGTGAAATACGTATACCAGAGATTCACCCCTGTCAGCGCCAAAAAGACCAAGTTAGCAACCTTTTGGTCTGCCGCCTTCGTCAGTACGCCACGAATCGTTCGGCAAGCCAATAGAAGGGCAAGGCTTGAAAGCACCGCCGTAAAGAGACGCCCTCCCAAGACACCCGCAGCCGACCATGCCCATGCGAAACACGCATACACCGCAGGCATCAATTTACCCTGTGTAAAAAAGAAATCTTTGTGTGGGAGTTCGCCCTCGGTCATGAGACGTGCCGCGTAAAGATACCACCCCTCATCTTGATTCAAGGGACCGAGCAGTGCATTGGCAAGATAACAAAGTACCATCAAACCCAGTGCACCCAAGGTCCACCAGGTCAATGTTGTAACTTTGCTTTCTGACGCTTCCGCCAAGATTACTCTCCGCTCAACTGTTTCGCAAACTCATGCCAACGGAATTTACCAATTCGCCAAAAATAGTTTGGCAACGAGGGAATCACGTCACACGTCATTCGCCACATATTTCCTGCCGTAAATGTTTTACGCGGGTGGCCTGCATAGAAATGCATATTCGGGAGGCGAATTTTCGTGGGATCCTCTGGCCAATACCACATGTGTTCCCCTAAGTAGAAGCACGGCATCCCCGCGGCACGCAAGTCACGCATTTGGGCAGAGGTTTGCCATGCGACGTTGTCCACTTCGCATTCCGCAAGCATCGTTTTGTAGTAGGTGTCAAAGACATGCGGTGCGGGAATATCACGAGGAAGCGTTTCCCATGCCGCGAGGCAACGGCCATCTTCACGATAACGATCATGCAAGGAGAGCACATAAGCCTTGGGTGCCTTCTCCGACTGCATGGTCTCCACAATCGAAAGGGCATAGTTGCTCATCCCCACGGCATGAATCAATTTACCGACTGCAAAGACATAGGTGATGGTGGCCAAAATTGCCGTCACCACAATGCCTAAGGTGCGGCCTATCCATGGCGAGCGCGTGATATTCACCGTCATGGCATTAAATGCCACAATCACGGGGAACATCCAAAATTGCGGCACATAACGCACATAGCCCATCGTCTTTACGGGTTGGATAAAGCTTGTCGCAAGGAGAGCGAGGAGCAACCATGGTGTACCGCATCGCCGTGTAAAACAAAGCGTGAGTAAGGTGAGGCACATCACCACACGGAATCCACTACCAAGCCCACTGACTTGGTCCAAATGGAAGACGGGATTAAAGGGTTTCTTCCCCAATTTCCATTCATAGTATCGGTGTGCGAGCCACTTTGAGATGTACGCATTCGTCACTCGCCCAAAGTATCCCATCGCGGCGGCATCATCATTTAAGAGATCGAAGTCTGCAGTCATTGCAGGAAGGGGTTCGGTCTTGGAGAAACTGTGTTCCGGATAAAAGGGGCCGCCATGGTTCGCCCAGTTCGTCAAATACGGCGAGAACCCAACGAATAATGCCAAGCCAAACCCAACCGTATTGGCAGCCGCCCACTTCCAAAATGCCTTCGGACGCAATTTCCCTCGTGCCGCACCCCAGAGCACTGGCAAGGTGAAGATGATTGCAGACATCACCAAGCTAACTGCACCAGTAAACTTCAAGTTGCACCCTAACACAGGCGCAATGGAGAGATAGGTCAACCAAACGGTTGCCCCGGTCTTACGATACGCACAGGCAGACAACATTGCAATTAAGAGCAATGCATACAACGAACCATCCTGTGCACCACAAAAAGCACTCGCCACCACCCCTGGTGACAACAACGTGAGCGATGCGAAGAAAAAGCGCTTCCAACGCCCCTGCCCGAAAAGGAGCGGCGTTACCTGCCACGTTAAAGCGCCCAATGCAACCCCTGTCAAAAGAATCAAGGTGTCACCCGATTCAAGATTGCCCGTTATCGCCGCCGTGATAGCACTCCACACCCACCCTGCACGTGGCAAGTAGGCCGTGTGATAACTGTTGAAACACAGCGGATCGGCACCTGTTGATTTCAACAATAGGTCTCGCGTGGAATCAAAGACAGGGTTCCACCCATCCAACAAAAATTTTGCGGCCGGCAAATGGTATGCTTGCGCATCCCACCACGAGAAGAAGATAAAGCTTTGGTCAATTGCAAAGACCAAAAGTACAATGCCTAAAAACCAACCGATTCGTACAATGCCATCACGATAAGTGCCACCGCCGACCAAAGCAAGCAGCATCGCGCCTAACAACCCCAAGATTCCATAAGTCGCGGAAATCCCAAAGCCGAAAAGAAACCCAATCGATGCAAAAAGAACCGTGAATGAAGGAAATGCCAACAAGACTGCAGGCAAAGGAAACATCTTACGTTTTAAGACGCTTGCCCAAAAACCATTCCACTTTTCCACGGCCTCCTCAGGGAGAAGTGTCCCCGCAGTCGGTGCAACAGTCTCAACGTTTACCATTTGCGGAATCCCCTCCTGCGCCACCGAAGCGAGAGGCTTCTTGGAGGCGGTTGAAGCATGTTTTTGATTGTGTTTACGATGTGACATTGAAAACGAAAAAACCGCCCACGTCGCGCGACGGGGCGGCATTATTACTGTGGATTAACGAGTCGTCGGATCAGCAGCAAGTTCGGGGAACAAGGTGCTCGTCACCCCCAATGCCTTACGCTGAGCATTGAAATACTCCATCGCAGCCTGACGCTTACGGAGTTCCGTTGCATTCTCACGGACTTCTGCTGCGGTGACCTGCTTCGGAGCTGCCACAATCAAAGCCAACACGGAAACCGTGGCAGGCTTAGCATCACCCGTCTTCACCAAGATGTGAGATGCGCGCACAGTACCCGCAGCATCATTGCGTTCGGTCACCTTAACGATGTGATAACCGAAGTTCGTCTGCACCACTTCACCGATTTCACCCACGGGCTGAGTGAAGGCTGCCTTTTCGAATTCAGGCACCATTGCACCCTTACCGAAGGAACCCAAGTCACCGCCGGCGCGTTCGCCAGAGGGGCAGTCAGAGTTTTCAGCAGCCAAAGCGGCGAAGTCTTCACCCTTGAGCAAGCGCTCGCGGATTGCATCAATCTTTGCCTTTGCAGCGGTAGCATCCACCTGTTCCGCGGCCGAACGGGAAAGCATCTTAACGATTGCCTTACCACCTTCGAGATCCAAAACAGGCGTCACAGCACCAATCTGCGTAGCATCAATCGTAGGCCAAGCTTCACCAAAGAGGTGACGCATCATCTCTTCGGGTTGTTCAATCTGCTGCTTCACCGCAGAGTTAGCCTTCACCAACTCTTCAAAGCCTTCAGGATTTTTAGCCACCTGCTTGGCATAATCAGCCATCGTTTCATTGGCAAGAGCCACTTCAGCGGCATTCTTATCCAATGCGGCCTGCACTTCTTCATCCGTCACAACAATCTTTGCGAAGACCTTCTCGTCCAAAAGGCGCTTTTCGAGCATGCCCTTTTCAACAATCTCCTTCGCACGTTCTGCGCCAGCAGGATGACCCGCCAACAATTCAGCGAAAGGCTTGCCCGCTTCCTTCTCAATAGCAGCGATTTCTGCGGCACGGTACGCATCATCAAGCACCACGCCTTCCTTGGCGGCGGCTTGCGTAATCACATTTTCCACCACGAACTTCTGCACGAGCGAACGACGGAACTCCTGCTTCGCCTGGGGCAATTCTTCAGAGGGAATCGGGCGACCCGAGTACTGCGTCACCATGGTAATCATTTCATCGACCTGCTTATTCAGGTCAGCCCAGGTCATCTTGGCATCGCCAACCGAAGCGATCACATCGGTATCCTTGGGCGGAGGGGGCAACGCAACCACGTCACTCTGCACACCTGCAGGCATCTCAAGCGCTTCAAGTGCAGCAGTCGCGTTCTGGTCTGCCGCTTCTGCTTCATTCTTTTCACACCCTGCCGTAAAAGCCGCCACAGCAGCAATCATCGTAGAAGCGAAAAACATTGTTTTCTTCATTTTTTTATTACTCCTTAATCGTTGATAATTCTATCATCGTTAAATCGTTCCACATTATACCACAAGGCGCGCGCTCGTGTTCTTATTAAGGTACGAAATCTCATCTAAATCTGCCTACAACTTAAAGCACATTTCTCCCTCTCTTTCACCCCTCTCCCGTCGCCTTGAACTTGACAACAAAAAAACCCTGTTGAGCCGAAACTCAACAGGGCGGGATTATATGTTTTTTGTGGGGTTACTGGTTAGTCTGTGTGTTTAGGGTAAAGGATTCCAAGACACTACCACCAAAAGTCCACGTATAGTAGCACATCTCTTACCGTAATCGCAATCTTTTTTACTTTTTAGGGGAAGGGTTAGTTGCTATTTCGACGTTTACGCGTCTTTTCTTCAGCCTTCTCCCCTGCCCCGACGTCATTTACGGCCGCCATAAATTGTTGGACATCATCAAACGCAGAATACACTGATGCGAAGCGCACGTAAGCCACAGCGTCCAACTTTCTCAAACGCTCCATAATCAGTTTACCAATCAATTCCGTCGGCACTTCTGAATCATTCATGTGCTCCAATTCAAAAATGACCTCGTCAATCAAACGATTAATGGCGCTGCTTGGAATTTTGCGTTTTTGACATGCCGATAGCAAGCCACGCTCCATCTTAGAACGGTCAAAGAGTTCACGACATCCGTCACGTTTGATTACGCGCGGCAAAATGTGTTCCACATATTCGTAGGTCGTGTAGCGCGCACCACAAATCAAGCACTCACGACGACGACGCGTTGCTGTGCGGTCGGTATTGGAGCGACTATCAATGACGCGATTGTTATCTTTTCCACATTTTGGACAACGCATCTCTTTGATCCCCTTTTAGCAAATAATATCCACGGCGGCCTGGGCAATATCAAGCCCCTTGCGCCCCTCCACGCGAGCCACATTGCGCGGATCAATGAATGACCAAACGTAAGGTTTCGTTTCGGCGGCATAAACCACCACAGGCAGATTCTTCCCACTCGGTAGTTTACGCAAGATTTCAAGCACGGCATCTGCCGACAATTCTTCCGCATCCAAGGGCAAAATAAGCCCTGCGGGGCGCCGTGCAATCACCGATTCCACCGCCTCTGCCCCCGTATGAACTACCTCTACCGAGAAGCCCACATTTGCCAAAGATTCACAGAGCGCATTCGCACGAATGGCATTAATTTCAGCCAAAATCACCAAGCGTCTCACGTCACTGCCGACGACGCGCAAATCTTCTTTTGGTAAATCCCCTTCCACGAAGAGGATGCGTTGCACCTCGGCCAAAAGTTCATCAGGCGCCGCAGGCTTCGTCAGGAAGCCACCGATGCGCTTGTCTGCGAAATACTCTGCCATGTCCCCGCGCGCTGTAAGCACCAAAACTGGCACACGCGTCCGCCCCAATTTGTCGGTAATCCGCTCCAAAAACCCTGTCCCATTCATGCCTGGCATGCCCATGTCAAGAATGACAAGATCTGGCAAACTTTCTGCCATCACCTGAAGCGCCCGCTCGCCGGATTCAGCACATGTCACCTCGTAGCCCTCGGCCACAAGAAAATCCCCCAACATCATCCGAATGTTGGGATCATCATCCACTAATAATAGCTGCTGTGCCATATTGCCTCTCTCTTGAAACGTATTCCTTCGCAAGGCTGACGATGAAAGAAATGCGCCCGACTGGCGGGCGCATCTTTAAACCTTCGCGCGTTTAGTCTTCTAAGAAGGCTTTGTAGGCGCGATAGGTCATGTAACAGTCAAACTTGGTCGCGGTTTCCCACGGTGCGTGCATGTTGAACAACGGCACGCCGAAGTCAATCACATCCATGCCATAACGTGCCATGTAGAGTGCGATGGTACCACCGCCACCCTTTTCGCAACGACCCAATTCGCCTGCCTGCCAGACGACATTCTTCGCCGCAAAGATACGGCGGAGATCTGCGATAAATTCAGCGCGTGCATCGGATGCGCCGCCCTTACCTCGTGCGCCAGTGTACTTAATCATGCAACCACCCGCATTCATCTTCGCCATGTTGTTCGGCGAATCTGCGGACGGGAAGTGTGGATCGCTTGCAGCACAGACGTCAGCAGAGAGCATACGGCTCGCTTCCAATGCACGACGTACCGCAATATCGCCCGCCGTAGGATCCTGACGGGCAATCAATTCTGCCACAGAGTTTTCGAAGAAGGTCGAATCCATACCCGTGGCACCGACAGAGCCAATCTCTTCCTTATCGCAGAGCAAGACCATGCCCGTGCGCGGCGGTACTGCGGGCAAATCCATCAATGCACGCAAACCTGCATAAGCGCAGACGCGGTCATCATGGCCATAGCCAGCAATCATCGAACGGTCCAAACCGAGTTCGCGCGGCATCCCTGCAGGGACGAGTTCCAATTCTGCAGAGACGAGATCTTCTTCCGTAATGCCGTAGGTCTTTTCAAGGATGCGCAAGATATTGAGCTTAACCTTATCCTTGATGTCTTCGTCATCTTCATTCTTCGCCACAGGAAGCGAACCGACCAAGATATCCATATCTTCTGGGTCAAAGGCTTCACCGAGCTTCTTTGCGGACTGTTCACCACCGAAGTGCGGCAACACGTCCGTAATCTGGAAGACGGGATCTTCGGGTTGGTCACCAATCGCGATTTCCACCTTCGAACCATCTGGCTTCACCACCACCCCGTAAAGGGCGAGCGGATGCGTAACCCACTGGAACTTCTTGATGCCACCGTAGTAATGCGTATCAAAATAGGCCAAGCCGCCCTTTTCACAAACCGGCACCGGCTTGATATCAATGCGCGGCGCATCCGTATGACCGCCAATCACGTTAATACCTTCTGCCACAGGCTTTTCACCAATGACAACCGCCATCAACGTCTTTCCGTGATAACCACGATAGACCTTGTCGCCGGGCTTCAGGGTTGCCATCGTCGAGAGCTCTTTAAAGCCGAGCGCCTCAATACGACGCACCGCCTCATCATAAGCACGACGCTCGGTCTTGGCAATGCCGAGATAACCCAAATAGTCCTTTGCGTACGCCTCACATGCCAGCGTATCTGCTTCGGTCATCTCACGAAATGCGTTTTCACGCTTCAAAACACCTTTTACTTTTTCCATGATAATCAGTCCTTCAACTGTTTTACTTCAAATTGTTCTCCGCTCGGCATTAAAAGCCCATGCGGTAAAGATCTTTCACCTCTTCAGGCGAGGGTAATGTACGATAGCGACGAACGACCTCCAAGCGGAGCGAATCACCTGTAAACACTTCCAATTCTTCCTCTGTCGGTGCCTCGCGGAAGCAGCCCTGAATATCCAGCAGCGTGTCAACTAACGCTTGCAACTCTTCTGGCAAACTCAATCCTGCCGCCGCCAAAATGCGTTCCGTCAAAGAGGCACAGGTTGCCTGCATAAAGGCGAGGTAACCCGCCAACAAGACGCCATTTGCGCGGCCATGTGGCATCCCTTTGTAGTAGGTCAAAGGATACCCCATCGCATGCACCAGTCCAGTGCCTGTCTGTGCGATGACCATGCCTGCGACCATAGAGCCATACTGAAGCTGTGCCAAATTAACAAAGGTACCGTGTGCCATGCGCACCAATTCTGGCATCAAGACGCCAATTGCCGTCTCGGCAAGTGCGCGCGAAAAACAGTCTGCCTTCAAAGAGTAGATACCCTCAATCGCATGAGAGAGCGCATCTAAGGCTGTATCGCACAAAACATCCTTCGGGAGGCTCGTCAAATAGTGCGCATCCAGGAGGGCAATCGTTGGGAAAAATGCCGCCGAGGAGACATTCTTTTTCGTCTTTGCCTCATGGTCTGTGATAATGGAATACTGCGTCACTTCACTACCCGTGCCGCAGGTCAATGGGATTGCCACGATGGGCAGAACAGGGTCCGTGGCCGGCACGCCATTGAAAAAGGCTTCACGGGGCACATTACTTGCCACCACCCATGCGATACTCTTCGCGGCGTCCAAAACCGAGCCTCCGCCAATCGCAATCACAAAATCGCACCCACGCGTCCGCGCCACTGCCGCACCTGCGTAGACCTGCGTCTCATCAGGATTTGCAGAAATGCCTTCATAGGTCACATAGGGAATCTGACGGGCATCAAGGCAAGCACACACATCATCTAATGCCCCTGAAAGACGCGCACTCGTCTTCCCTGTAACAATCAAAGCATGACGTCCAAGCATCCAACGTTGCGCCTGTTTTGCCACGCAACCGCGCCCGGAAAAAACTTCTGTCGGAAGAGTAAAGTGCAAATTAGTATCCATAGCGTCCTCAACTACTCACAGTATACCATATCTTGCAGAATACGTTTCCATTTTATTATGACTTTCCCCACTGCATTCGAAAATATCCGCACCTAAAAAAACGGACGATGCCACGCACCGTCCGCTTCCAATTCGTTGAGCTAATTACTAACCCTTATTCGCTAAACTGCACGGCAGAAACGCGCCCCTTAGCGAACTCAATACGCAGCACTTCCTTCCACTCGTATTCGGGTGTGTCATCAATGTAGTAACTGCCACGCAGACGGCCACCCACATCTTGATAGACGGGACGCACGGCATGGTTCAAACGGTCGGAATAACCCAAAATCTTGTAAATCCACACCTCGGTAAGCCCATTTGCATCGGTACGGCGAATCTTCTGCGTTGGCGATCCGTAGACAAACCAAACGGCATCCGTGTCATCGCCAATTCGAATCTGCCCGCGTTGCAAACGTGCCTTCGTATCCACGTCGTACGCATCAAATGTCTCTTGACGCGAGGCAATGCGCGCCGCTACGGTCTCTGCCGCGCATCCTGCGCAGCCCAAGGCAATCATCAACGCCATTGCCCCAAGGAAACACATCTTCATCTTTAAGCAGAAACGCATCGATTTCCCCTCCTATGCTTAGGGCTTTTGATAGCCCCAATCCAACAATGCTCGACAGAAGATGTCGCGATCCTTCGCGGACTTAAAGCCCGTCACACATCCGATTAAGCGTCGGCCACCGCGCTTACACGTGAAGGTGACACAAAAACCGCTTGCCTTCGTGAAGCCCGTCTTCATCCCATCCACGCCAGCCACACGATTAAAGACCAAATTATTGTGGTTGCGCAGTTCGGTCTTTCCATTGCGGAAGGTGTCCATACGCGTCGAAGCGAGCTTAATCACTTCAGGGTAGTCCAGGAGACGTTCCGCCAAAATGACCATATCATAGGCAGAGGAAAGGTTATTGCGCTTCTGCTTATCACCGAGGCCATGGGTATCATAGAATGAGGATTGATTCATCCCCAATTCCAGTGCACGGCTATTCATGTGCGCCACTAAAGAGTTCACATCGCCACCGCCAAGGTATTCACCCACCAAATAGGCGGCATCATTCGCAGACTTAATCGCAATCGCCTTCAAGAGCTCATTCAGCGCAAACGTTTCACGCGGATCCAACCAAACCTGAGACCCGCCGATTTCTGCTGCTGCCGCCGTCACAGGAATTTTCGTAGTACGCGAAATCTTCCCCTGTGCAATTGCTTCTTCCACGAGCAACATCGTCATCATCTTTGTCATTGAGGCAATCGGCACTGCACGATCTGCACTCTTTGCCCAAAGCACCTTACGCGTGGCGGGATCCACGAGGATACCCGTGTTACACGCAATTTCCTTCGGCAAATCCAGACGCGTTGCGGCACCCTTAAAGTCATAGGGCGTCTTCAAAGCAGAGGATTGATTCGTCGGAGCCGCCGTCTCTTGCGTCATCGTAGAATCAGGTTGCGCAGGTGCGGGGGTGTTTTCCGCAGGCGCTTCAGGTGGCGTTGCGGGTTGCTCTTGCGTGACCTCGGGCTTATTTTCGGGTTCCACTTCGTTGCTTGAAAAGGCCAACCATGCCACAATGAGCACAATCCATCCGAGCAACGGCAATCCCCAAACAATCAAATTCCGCATAAACAACGGCGACGCGGAAACACCATGAGGAAGAGAATACTTCGTAGACATAAAAACAAAAATCCTTTACACATTAAAGAGGAAGTGCACCACGTCGCCTTCGCGCATGACGTAATCCTTGCCTTCCACGCGCAACAAGCCCTTTTCACGGGCATGTGCTTCACCCCCTAAGGTGACAAAATCATCATACGAAACCACTTCTGCGCGAATGAAGCCACGTTCAAAGTCAGAGTGAATCACACCCGCAGCCTTCGGCGCAGTCCAGCCCTGACGAATCGTCCAGGCGCGCGCTTCCATCGGCCCCACCGTGTAATAACTCTGCAGGCCCAACGTGTGATAAGCCTTCTGAATCGTAACATCCAGACCCGACTGTTCCAAGCCATACGAAGCGAGGAAGTCCTGCTGTTCTTCTTCCGAGAGGCCTACCAAGTCGGCTTCCATTGCGGCGCAAATCACCACCGTGTCACATTGACGTTCAGCTGCGTAAGCCTTCAACGCCTTCACGTGTGCATTATCTTCACCGCCGAGGTCATCTTCGCCCACGTTTGCTACGTAAATCACAGGCTTATCAGTCAAGAAGTGCAAGTCACGACGGCACGGCGCGATGGCATCCGGGTCATCACACACAAAGGTACGCACGGGTTCGCCCGCGTCCAAGTGTTGCTGGAGTTTGGTCATTGCCTCCACTTCCTTCGCCAAGGACTTATCGGCGCGCGCCTGACGGCTCAAGCGGTCCAAGCGCTTTTCCAAGCTCTGCAAGTCTGCCAAGACCAATTCCGTTTCAATAATGCCGATGTCACGAATCGGATCCACCGAACCTTCCACGTGCACCACGTCATCATTATCAAAGCAACGCACCACTTCGAGAATGGCATCACACTCACGGATATTGCCCAGGAACTGGTTACCCAGACCTTCACCCTTCGATGCACCACGCACCAAACCTGCGATGTCCGTAAAGTCCACCGTGGCGTGAAGAATGCGACCACTCTTGCAGACCTCTGCGAGCTTTTCCACACGCGCATCTGCCACGGGTACGGTGGCCTTATTCGGTTCAATCGTACAGAAAGGATAATTTGCCGCTTCCGCATTCTGCGCACGGGTCAAAGCATTAAAGAGCGTCGACTTGCCCACATTAGGCAAACCTACAATACCAACTGCAAGGCTCATCGCCATCCTCCATAGTATTCCGCCTCAACGCGCACATACTCCAATTCGCGTTGGCCGAATTTCCAAATCATATAAGCAATCAATAGGCGAATCACTCCGCCGCTTCCAAAAACAATATTCCAGAGATACGCGCCCAATGGGGGGAAAAAGGAGGGACACGGCACCTGAATATTGAAGAGAAAATCCAAAATCACCAAAGCCACCCACAACCCAGCAAAGCAACGGCCCACGAAAACCGCCCACTCCGTAGCACGCACCTTTGACTTCCCGAATATTTGCAATGCCGAACGCAACATGCGCCCACCATCCATCGGAAACGCAGGTAAGAGGTTAAAACACCCCAAGCCAATGTTCAGCATCGCCACGAGGCTCCACCAGAAGTTGGGATAAAAGACGACCACCACTTCACCTTCTGGGCTTAAAGAACTTTCTCCCCATCCACCAAAGTACGTAGCGCCAAATACCGCCACCGCCGCAATCAAAAATGAACACAACGGCCCTGCGAAAGCCATCAACCATTCCTGCCACGGCTTGGTTGGCATCCGTGTAATTGCGGCACACCCACCTAATAATTGTAAGGTTATGTCACGCACCTGCCCACCAAAAGCAATCGCCGTTAAACTATGCGCCAACTCGTGTAAAAGAATCGAAATCAATAGAAAAACGAGGATAAAGAGCCCGACTCCAACCGAAAAGAGCGGCATTGAGAAATCAAAAAACGAGTAGATCAGACATGCCGCCAGAAGCACCACCGAAAGGTTTAGCCTGACCGGAATGTCAAAAATTTTAAAGAGTGTCCACTGGTTTTTTAATTGCATAGGTCGAACATTATACCAAAAACCGCCCTTTTGCAAAACCACCCCCATTTCTTTCCCTACCCTGAGCGATTCACAACGCACTCCCACTCCTGCGCAAAGCACCACAACTAAACAAAAAGACCTCCGCGGACGGAGGTCTTTTGAAATGTACCAAGAGACATCCTTACGAGAAATCAAGGGAGATCGTGCCATTGACAATGGCGATATCCTTGAGTGCACCCTGCAATCCAATCCCGCGCAACTTTGCAAGTTCAGAGATGGCCACGGTCAACGTATTACCATTGACGCTCAAGCCCGGCTTACCTGCCACTGCGGTGGCGAGTTGACCCATGGCGGCAGCAGCCCCTGCTTCGCCCCCCATCATTGCCATCGAGAGCTTAGACAAGGTGATATCCAAAGCCGCACCATCCTGTGCAGGAGCCAAGCGCAACTGCGCTTCCACCGGCAAGGGAACAAAGCCCATCGAGGCCTTACACTTGAAAATTAACAGACCATCCTTCAAGGTCACCTGAGGGTCTTTCACCTTCTTGAGCATTTCGCCGTGGGTTTCAGCCATCTTTGCGAATGCCGCAGAAAGACCATTATTGATATCCGATTCGGTAAGAGTTAAAGCAAGTTTACTGAGAATCATAGTACCTCCAAAAAAGTGTCGGGATTATAGCAAAAAAAGAAGAGCGGTTAAGGCAAAAGGATGCTTTTAGCCTGTTCGGGGGGCATTCCAGCCACGGCAAAACGTTTTAAGCGCGCCGTTTGCCCAGAGAGTAAGGAGACTGCACTCTTTGAAACGCCGAGAGCTTCAGCCAAAAAGCGGCGCGCCGCCTCATTTGCCTTACCATCCACGGGCGGCGCTGTCAAAGCCACGCGCAACCACGTTTCCTCCGCGCCCAATACCGCATTACGCGATGCTTTCGGCGTAACCTTCACCGTGATAGCACATCCGTCCTTCCACGGACTACACCACATGAAGACCTCCCACCGTTGCAATCACTTCAATCAACATCATGAAGAGCGCTTGCAAGACTCCCCCTGCCGCCGAGCAAACCAAGAGAATCAAAATCGGGGTGAGATAGAGAAATCCCATACGGAATTCTGGCAAGGGTCCCTTTAAAAGACGGAAGATGTCTTTAAGGAAGTAGGACAACGATTGATGCCGCGTTAGCGCACAGAGAATGGCGAAGAGAATCAACGTCACCGTCAATTCATGCAATTCTGAAAAAATCTCTAAGACAATTAACCCCGTCACCGCCACCAAGCGCAGGCCTGGCACCAGATTGGAGAGCGCCATCTTTTTGGAGAGGTCCCCCATCATACCCGTGAGCGCTTCTAAGTTCTCAAAGGGATAGGTCACACTTTCCGCATGCCAGTTCATCAAAAAGGCCAAAAAGGCTGCCGCACCGAAGAGAATGCCCCACTGAAGCGCCAAGGATAACCGCCCCACTGGGAAGAGTGCCAACCGCAATAGATCTCCTGAATATCCAGGCAATAACCTTGAGCGATGCCACACCTGTAAGATCAACATTCCCGCCAGCAACATGATAAAGTGGCGGAAGAGTCCCAAGACAGCGATGAGAAGCCAGTTTTTAAAGGTAGCCGCTGGCAAGGCATACGCCACAAAGAGATTAACCGCCATCGCATTCACGTGCATCCGCGACAACATCACTGCGTCTGCGCAGAGTGCTAATGCCAATAGCACCACGCACAATGGTTTGGGAGGCATCGGCAAGGCAGGACGCAGCACGGTTAAGAGACGCGTTAAGAGATTATCCAGCGTTGCGGCGTAAGGATTTAATAATGCATACTGCGCGGGCAACATCAATCGGACGATGATCACCACGCAGAAAAAGATTAAAAAGGCATGAACAAGTGAAAAAAGCATTAGTCGGCACCGCCGTTTTCAAAGATTTTTCCAAGGCCAAAGAGCGTCAACGTCGGGTCAATCGCGACCTCTAAATCGCTTCCGTTTAAGACCCAACCTGCGTAACCACCCGTTGCGACTACGTGTGCCTTCCCATTAAAGGGGCGTTGCAAATGCGCAATCAATTCACGCACAATGCCACGATAACCGACCTGCGCACCCAGGGTAATCGCTTCTTCGGTTGATTTCCCCACCACAGGCGTCTCCGTATTGCCGAGTTCTACCTTCGGCAGGAGCGCCGTCTTTTCGTGGAGATAGGTCGTCATTAAGGGGAGCCCAGGCGTAATCACGCCGCCCACATAGGCGGGGCGATCATCAATCACCTCAAAGTTGAGCGCCGTACCGAAGTCCACCACAATGAGTGGCGCACCATAACGTGCCAAACCACCCGCCGCATCGGCCAAACGGTCTGCACCAATGCGCTCTGGACACGGATAATCTACCGTAAAACCCAGTGGACTCTCCGACGTCACAAAGCGCGGCACGCAACCCAATGTTTCATGGATTAAATGGCGCCACTTGCTATTAACCTCTGGGACGACCGAAGCGATTGACACCCCCTCTACGCCGCCATCAGCAATCAAACGCACCATATCTGAGCATGCCTCCGGATTCTTCCGAATGCCCCCATTGATGTGCGTCACGCGCGAGATTTCGCCGTCTTCGTAAAGCCCCAGCGTAGCGGAGGTGTTACCAATATCGATGCACACCAAGCGCATCAGATGACACTCCATTCAAGGGCCAAGTCAATGCTCGGCGCAGAGTGCGTCAAAGCGCCCACGCTCAAAGCATCCACACCCGTGGCGGCGATGGCATTCGCCGTCTTGAGATTGATACCACCCGAAGCTTCCAACTTCGTAACCTTCGTTGCCTCACGGGTAATGCGCACACATTCGCGCATCATATCGCAGGGCATATTGTCGAGCATAATCCACTCAGGCTCTGCCTTCAGTGCGGACTTCAATTCTTCAATGCTCTCCACTTCAATTTCCACGGCCAACAAAGGATATGCCTTACGTGCCGCTTCCACTGCGAGATCCAAACGATTCGGGTCGCCGCCCGCCCAGAGGTGACGGTGGTTATCCTTCATCAACACGCGATCGTAGAGACCAAAACGATGATTCGTGCCGCCGCCGCAGCGCACCGCAAACTTCTCAAACACGCGCAAACACGGGGTGGTCTTGCGGGTGTCGAGCACCATGCAGTTGTAAGGCTTCACGGCTTCCACGAACTGATGCGTCAGGGTGGCCGTGCCGCACATGCGCTGAATGAAGTTGAGCGCCGTACGTTCTGCCGTCAAAATGGCACGTGCACGACCCGTGAAGCGCGCAAGCACGCTATTCTTCGGGGCGATTGCACCATTGGGAATCAAAATCTCATAGGTCAATGTCGGGTCCAACAACTGGAGAATGTACAGCGCCACATTCAAGCCCGCCACGCAGCATTCCTCACGAGCCTGGATTTCACCCGTTGCCAAGATATCCGGTCCCACTAAGGCGAGCGTTGTCGCATCACCAGCGCCAATATCTTCTTTCAGTGCGGCCTTAATGGCCAATACAGCACGAGGGTCCTTCGTGATATCAGGTAAGGTCTCAGGATTCACCGTCATGGGAGTTCTCCTTTTTAATTGAAATCAACTACTCAATTGACAAGTTCAAATTACAACGTGGGTGTCAAGTCTGGGTTTGCAGGGAGCGACCCGAGGAAGGAGCAGAGCAAACGAATCGCACGTTCCGCATCATTCAGGTCCAAGGTCTCCACCGGGCTATGCATATACCGCAGCGGGATGCCAATCAAGCTCACCGCCACATCACCCCCCGCCATGCGCATCGCATACGCATTATTACCGGAAGCGCGCGCACGCACTTGCACCTGCAAAGGAATTTCTTCCAACTTCGCCGTGTCCATCAGCGCTTGGCGCAGCTTCGCATTGTAGAAGGGCCCCGTGCCAATGATTGGACCACCGCCCAACTTCACATCGCCCATCTTGCGACAATCCGCAGGGTTCACATCCGTGGCAAAGCCCACATCCACGCAAATGCCAATGTCGGGTTGCACCAATTTTGCCGCATTGGAGCCACCTATCAAGCCGAGCTCTTCCTGAACACTGCCCACCAAATGCAGGGCCACATTCAAGGGTGCGAGGGGTTGCTCAGCCAAACGGCGCATTGTCTCGGTGATGATATACGCGCCAATGCGATTATCAAATCCACGGCAGGCCACCCGCTCCCCTGCGAGCGGGAACCACCCTGCATCCACCACGGCAGGCGCACCGAGTGCCACGAGGGCTTCAGCCTCTTCACGCGACGTAGCACCAATATCCACAGGTAAATCCGTCACCTCTTTGGGCGCCACCTTCTCACGTTCGGCAGAGGACATCAAATGGGGCGGACGCACCCCGAAGACCCCGTGCACTGGGCCATTCTTGCCCTGGATAATTAAACGCTCACCCAAGACCGTCTGCGCCGTCACACCACCATTGGGGATCAACCACAAAAGGCCGTTCGAGTCAATGTACGAGACCAAAAAGCCGATTTCATCGCAGTGAGCCTCAAGCATCACCTTCACGGGTGCGCCTTCATTAAGCACTGCATGCAGGTTACCATGCACATCAAATGCACACTCCACCCCTGCCTGCTTCAAATAACGCGCCATAATGCGCTGTCCATCTTGTTCGAAGCCGCTGGGGGACTGACAGGCCACCAGTTCTTTCAAAAATGCCAAAGATTGTTTATCCGCCATTTTCACTCCTTGAATAGAGGCTTTCCAGCAGTATAGCAAAGATTCCAATAAAAACCTATCAAAATAATAAGGACTTTCCTGCAAATGTGCACGAAAGTCCCAATAATTATTCACCCAAATGGTGTTTAGCCGTCCGTTGTGCGATTAGACGCCTCCGTAACGACGTTCACGCTTTCCAAAGGAGGCGAGGGCCGCATCAAAATCTGCCTTGTCAAAATCCGGCCACAAGACGGGCGTCACGTAGAGCTCTGCGTAACTTGCCTGCCAGAGAAGGAAGTTGCTCAACCGCATTTCGCCACTCGTGCGCACAATCAAGTCTGGATCTGGCACATCAGGCAAGTAAAGGTGTTGGGTAAACGTCGCCTCATCAATTGCTTCAGGGTCAAGCTCCCCTGCCGCCACAGCCTTGGCTAAGCGCTTTGCCGCCGAGACAATCTCCGTTCGGCCACCATAGCTCAAGCAGAGGATGAGCTGACGCTCATACTGCGCCGTTGCCGCTTCCACGCGGGCGAGTTCAGCCTGCACCGCCTCGGGCAAGTCATCCTTCTGCCCCATAATGCGTAAGCGCACCTGATGTTTGTGCAACATTGATTCCTCGCCCGCCAAATAGGCCACGAGCAATCCCATCAGGGCATCCACTTCCTCCTTGGGACGCTTCCAGTTCTCCACTGAAAACGCATACAAAGTCAGATAGCGAATCCCCGCATCACGGCAAAAACCAAGCACTCGTCGCACCGTTTCGCCACCTGCGCGATGCCCTTCAGAACGCGGAAGGCCGCGGGCTTTCGCCCAACGGCCATTTCCGTCCATAATGATCGCCAAATGCTCCATTAGATCCCCACGCGGATGGTCGATTCGCGTGCAGGGCCCACAGAGAGAATGCCCAAGCGGCCACCGGAAAGCTCCACGAGGCGTTCCACATAAGCCTTCGCCTTCAAGGGCAGCTGATCCATCGACGTCACATTGGAGGTCTCTTCCAACCAACCCGGCATCGTTTCGTAAATCGGCTTGCAACGTGCCAATTCCGCCGCCGAGGCAGGCATATCTTCAATGCGCTTACCATCAAGTTCGTACGCCACGCAGATTTTGATTTCAGGCAACGTATCCATCACGTCAAGCTTCGTCATCGTCCAGAAGTCAACGCCGTTGACCATCTGAGCATAACGTGCCACCACAGCATCGAACCAACCGCAACGACGCGGACGGCCCGTCACCGCACCAAATTCGTGACCACGTTCTGCGAGCGTCTTGCCCACTTCGCCGAAATCTTCCGTCGGGAAAGGACCTTCACCCACACGTGTCGTGTAAGCCTTAATCACACCAATCACGCGATCAATGCGACGTGGGCTGAGACCCGAACCAATGCATGCGCCACCAGAGGTGGGGTTCGAGCTCGTCACGAAGGGATAGGTACCGAAGTCGATATCCAACATCGTACCCTGAGCACCTTCCAAAAGAATCGACTGACCTGCGCGGTCGGCCTTATGAATCAAAGGAATCGTATCGATGATGTACGGGCGAAGCTTTTCAGCCGCCTCAATGTAAGTCTTCACCATCTCATCTGCATCCAAAGGCTCTGCATTGAGTTGGGCCAACTTCGCATTCGTTTCCAAAACCTGTTCGCGCACCAATTCGGGGAATTCGGGGATCAACATATCACCGCAGCGCAGACCCGTACGAGACACCTTCGCTGCATACGCAGGACCGATGCCACGACCCGTGGTACCAATCTTCTTGCCCACCGGACGAGCCGCTTCATCAGCCTTATCCAATGCGCGATGATAGAGCATCACCATCTGCGTGCGCGTAGAGATATAAAGGCGGCCCTTGCACTCAATGCCCGTGCTACGGAGCATTTCGATTTCATCAATCAAATCCAACGGATTCATCACCACGCCGTTACCAATCACGCACACCTTACCTTCATGCAAGATGCCCGACGGCACCAAACGCAACACGCGCTTTTCGCCCTCTGCAATGACCGTATGGCCGGCATTCGAACCGCCCTGATAACGCACGATCATATCCGCCTGCGCGGTCAAAACGTCAATGATTTTACCCTTGCCTTCATCGCCCCATTGCGAACCGATCAAAATGGTATTTGGCATAGCAACTTCCTTAACTTGGATGATTGACGCGTCACTACTGACGCAAAACGGTGACGAATTATACCAAAACTTCCCCCTCTACGCAACGGGTGCCTACAATGCGACCGCTACAGGCCTCTGTGCCCCCCTTCTCTCTACTGTAAGTGCGACTGGATGGTAGGCCTCGCGCACCGATGGTACAAAAATATGAAAGTCGGCCCAAGAATGGACCGACACAAAACCGCCCCCGAACCTACGGCGTAATAATACGGAAGTGTAAAAATATGAAAATACTACCTAAGCCAGTTCTCTAAGAGAGTGCCGCGCTTAGGATGAAGAAGACTATGAGCGTGTGTCCCGTGCTTATGCTACTGCACTTAAGATGAGCGCATGTTCTGTACAGGTCCATTGTTGGACCTGCTTATCGGTTTTACGAAAACCGCCTTCACAGCGTGCGTGCGAAACGCACGCGTACCCCAATAAAAATCTCACGCTCGAGAAACCCCGAGCGTGAGATTGTTTTACCTAAAAATGAACCTTACTGCTCATTCGGCACAACAAATTTATAGAAGGCGGCCTTCTTGTCACCCTTTGGCACCTTTACGCGTACTTGACCCTTTTGAGCATCAATTTCCAAGGTCGCGCCCTGTAATGCCATCGCCTGCCAAGCATCTAAGCTTTCTGCCGTCTGAAGCGAAATAGCGATTTCAATCACATCATTCTTCACTTCAACGACTGGTGTATCGAATGCCATCTCCTTCATCTCATCCGCTGTGAAGACTTCATCAGTGGCCAAAAGGACTTGTTTCGCCTCTTCCTTCGACATCAAAGCACTGCCACTGACATAAGATTCCACGGCCACTGCAGGCGCAAAATACGCCGTCAAAGACACATTCTCTCTTGGCAGAGCAAAGGAATACGTGGCATCCATCGTCACAGGCGAGGTGCTCCAACCGCAGAAAACATAACCCTCATTAGGGGTTGCCGTCACGGTTACCGTTTCATCTACAACATATTCACCTGCACCTGTAACAGAGCCTTCGCCAACCGTAGTAAGTGTTACAAAGAAGGTCTTAGCCATCATCGTCAAGCCATTCCACTTACCCTCTGCATCAATCACTGCCTCCCATTCAGAAGCATACTTCTGCAAATAAGAACCAGACGTACTGTCAAATGCGTCGTATGAGCCAACACTCGGCGGCGTTCCCTTAAAATCAACCGAGGTCAATTTATCGCAACTGCGGAACGCCCACTTCCCAATGGTGGTCACGCTCGAAGGAATCGTCATGGAGGTCAAACTAGAGCACCCCAAAAACGCAATACTTCCAATCTCGGTTACACCCTCTGGAATCGTCACAGAAGTCAAACTTGAACAAGCATTAAACGCACGATCATGAATCGAAGTCACACTAGAGGGAATTGTCACCGTGGTCAATTTTTTACAACCATCAAACATGGCCCAACTAATTTTGGTCACACCTTCGAGAATCGTCACCGAAGTCAAACCCGAGCAACCTTCAAATGCACTATTCCCAATTGAGGTCACGCTAGAAGGAATCGTCACCGAGGTCAAACTTGAGCATCCGTTAAACGCACCTTCCCCAATGGTGGTCACTCTCGAAGAAATCGTCACAGACGTCAAACCTGAGCAATTTTGAAACGCATCATTCCCAATGCTAGTCACACTGGCGGGGAGCGTCACAGTGGTCAAGCCTGTGCAACCATCAAACGCATTGTTTCCAATAGTGGTCACGCCAGAGGGGATTTCAATCTCTTGCAATGAAGTACATCCCGCAAAGAGATTCTCTGCAATCGTTTCACCTTCACCCGTCAAAATCACGTATTTTAACGTTGTGTACATATTAGGTAAAAGTTCCGAGAGAGGCGTGGTTGTGTTACAGGGAATTTCCACTGTGGTCAACTTGGAACAGGCCTGAAACACAGATGCCCCAATGGAGGGCACATTAGCGGGAATCGTCACAGAGGTTAAACTGCGACAACCCGCAAACGCATAATCCCCAATGGAGGTCACGCTCGAGGGAATTGTAGTCGAGGTCAAATTGGTACAATCGGCAAACGCACCACTTCCAATCTCGGTTACACCTTCGGGAATCGTCATCGAGGTCAAACCTGTGCAACGAGCAAACGCCCACTCCCCAATAGAGGTCACGCTGGAGGGAATCGTCACAGAGGTCAAACTGGAGCAACCTTCAAACGCAGACTTCCCAACAGAAGTCACGCTCGAAGGGATCGTCACAGAGGTCAAACTTGAGCAATAGTAAAATGCCTTCTCCCCGATTGAGGTCACGCCATCGGGAATTATCAATGTCTTAAGATTTTCCTTTGATATACCACTCGGAAGCCATGCGGCCGTCAATGTCTCTGGCGCAACCCCGCTAAAGGCATCATTCCCAATGGAGGTTACACTTGCTGGAATTGTCACAGTGGTCAAGCCTGTGCAACCATTAAACGCATTGTTTCCAATGGTGGTTACACCAGAGGGGATTTCAATCTCTTGCAATGAAGTACATCCAGCAAAGAGATTCTCTGCAATCGTTTCACCTTCACCCGTCAAAATCACGTACTTTAACGTTGTGTACATATTAGGCAAAAGTTCCGAGAGAGGTGTGGTTGTGTTACAGGGAATTTCCACTGTGGTCAACTTAGGGCAGGTCTGAAAAACAGAAGCCCCAATGGAGGGCACATTAGCGGGAATCGTCACCGAAGTCAAACTTGAACAACCCGCAAACGCATAATCCCCAATGGAGGTCACGCTCGAGGGAATTGTAGTCGAGGTCAAATTGGTACAATCGGCAAACGCACCACTTCCAATCTCGGTCACACCTTCGGGAATCGTCATCGAAGTCAAACCAAAGCAACACCAAAATGCTCTTTCCCCAATGGAGGTCACGCTTGAAGGAATAGTCACCGAGGTCAAACTAGAGCAATAAGCGAACGCCCAAGAGTCAATGGAAGTTACACTGGAGGGAATTGTCACAGTGGTCAAAGCTGTACAACTGCGGAACGCATCACTCCTAATGGCGGTCACACTAGAGGGAATTGTCACCGATGTTAAATTCGAACACCCTTGAAACATCGCCCAACTAATTTCGGTCACACTTTCGGGAATCGTCACAGAAGTCAAACTAGAGCAGCCATTAAACGCATGACCACCAATAGAAGTCACACTAGAGGGAATCGTCACCGAGGTTAAACTTGGACAATCTTTAAACGCATCCTTCCCAATGGCAGTCACACCAGAAGGAATCGTCAGAGTTTTAAGATTTTCCTTTGACATTCCACTCTGAATCCATGCGGCCGTCAATGTCTCTGGCGCAACCCCGCTAAAGGCATCATTCCCAATGGATGTTACACTTGCAGGAATTGTCACAGAGGTCAAACTTGAACAACCTTTAAACGCATCCTTCTCAATTGAAGTTACGCCATCGGGAATTGTCAATGTCTTGAGATTTTCCTTTGACATGCCACTCGGAAACCACGTCGCCGTCAATGTCTCTGGCGCAACCCCGCTAAAGGCATCATTCCCAATGGATGTTACACTTGCTGGAATTGTCACAGTGGTCAAGCCTGTGCAACCAGAAAATGCATTGTTTCCAATAGTGGTCACGCCAGAGGGGATTTCAATCTCTTGCAATGAAGTACATCCAGCAAAGAGATTCTCTGCTATCGTTTCACCTTCACCCGTCAAAGTAACGCGTTCTAACTTTGTGTAAGCCTGAGGGAAAAGTGTCGAGAGAGGAGTGGTTATGTTGCAGGGAATTGTCACCGACGTCAAACCTGAACAATCGGCAAACGCACCACTTCCAATCTCAGTCACACCTTCGGAAATCGTCACTGAGGTTAAACCATAGCAATGACCAAACGCATTCCACCCAATCGAGGTTACGCCTTTGGGAATCGTCACAGAGGTCAAACTATAACAAAGGGCAAACGCAGAATCCCCGATGAAGGTCACGCCTTCGGGAATCGTTATAGCGGTCAAACTGGTGCAATTGTAAAACGCCCACCCCCCAAACGAAGTCATACCTTCAGGAATCGTTACAGTGGTCAAACTTGTACAACCTTCAAACACCTGATGTGCAATGGTCGTCACGCCTTTGGGAATCGTCACAGAGGTCAAACTCGAGTGACCACTAAACGCGTAATCCCCAATAGTGGTCACGGGATAACCATCGATGGTGGCAGGGATGTCAATAATGGTAACGGCTCCGCTGGCAGATTCTGGGCAACCAATGATGGTGGCCTTACCCCCTGAAACATTATAATTCCACGTGATGCCGTTGATGGTTTCACTTGCGGCGAATAGACTCGTAGCAAGTAGGCTAACAATTAAGGATAGAACTCTTTTTTTCACTTTGTACTCTCCAAAGAGCGGAGGCACGAAAAAGGCGTGCCTCTGAATCGACTTGTTCTCACGAGAGGCTTAGCACGGCCTTGACAGAAAACAAATACAAACAGAAACACGCCAGGGAATAGTTCCCTAACGCAGTCTCCGCAGTACGTTTCGTTCTGTCAATGAAAGTGCTAATTTCCCGTGAACGAAAAATACGCGTTAACGCATTAATCTTAAGCGTCTGAGAGGTGGTGAGAGGGCGCATCACGTCTTCACCCCAGTCAAACTATGTGCCGAATAGTATACCCCTTCAATTAAAGTAACGCAAGTGATTGTTACAATACCCTATAAAATGTTAGTGGCTTCGCCACGGTTAAGGGCGGCGAAGACAAAGGGACAAAGAGACGCCACCCTAACTCTTGAGGAGCGCACACTGAAGAAGAATATGTTCCGTGCAGGTCCATTGTTGGACCTGCTCATTGATTTATGAAAACCACACCCAGTCCCCTGAACTCCGACCCCTAGAACTCCGAACTTAAAAACTCCGAACCTCCTCCCACGCACACTAATAGTGTAGCAAAACGGAGCCAAGTCGTCAACTCTACCGACCCAGGTAAGCGAAAATTTCGCGATAAGTAGGCGAAATTTCCGCCTGAAAATCGCTGACTTTGGTCACCCAAAATCGCTGACTTTGGTCGGGAATTTCGCCCATATTGCGACTCAATTTCGCCCATATTGACCCTGAATTTCTTTAGACTTCCCTAAAAAACGGGCAAATTGTTGATAACTTCTCCTCCCCTTCGGGACCATTTTTTCGCAAGGAAGCCGCTGTAGCGGAGTTGATTTTGCCCTATTTTTGACTTATCTCTTTATTTCTCAAGGAGTTATGCAGTTTTAACGAAGTTGAGCAAAAGTGCCGAAAATCTGCCGATCCGCCGAAAAATTTTCAAAAAACTGCGTCGAAAAAGGTGCATTGTTGATAACTTGTTGATAACTCAAAAAAGTTTTCAACAGGCGAAAAATCGATGAAATTTTCAAAAAAGTGACAAACCTGCGTAAGGGATTTTAACCACGAATTTCACGAATATTTTAAAACCACAAAACACACAAAACACTCAAAAAAAGGACTGCGTGTGCAAAGGACTGCATGTGGATTTTCCGCGAACTACGCGAGGCGCACGACCGCACCACGGCGAGATGGCCTGCGGCCCCGTGGATGCTGGCTCGTGCTTTTGCGAAGCATAGTAAGCAC
>JAEIGA010001282.1_pt1 | contig 39050 bp, 42 predicted proteins | sample 9270691 | NCBI WGS metagenome assembly JAEIGA01 (sample SAMN17057246, study PRJNA624740) | gut metagenome | biome: biome; isolation source: fecal sample | host: Bos grunniens | place: China: Xizang | collected 2019
CAAATGTTGTTACGGTAGTTAAGGATTCGTTCTCTAATACGAAGAGCCTTGAATCTGCTGTATTCCCCAAACTTGTCACAATTGGTGATGATGTTTTCTCTGCTTCAACCATAGAGAGTTTCACATTTGTTTCAAGCGTAACTAATTGTGGTAATGCGTTTAGGGGTGCGACAAGGCTTAGAAATGTTACGTTTGAGAGCATTACTCCACCGACAAGGGGTTCTTATCTGTTCAGTGAAACTAAAGACCTTTTCAATATATGGGTTCCCTGTGATTCAAAAAGCAGTTATACAAACTGGGTGCAAAATAAATTTAAACCAAAAGTAAGATGTCCTGAAAGTCTGAATACCGGAACAATTGTAGCAACATATTACTTCCCTAGCAGCCAATACGGTAATACGATTGTTAGTGATTCTCTACCGGATGATGGTAGTTGGGGAAGTGTTTATATCAGTATGGCAAATGCTACTGGGGGCAGTAATTCTATTGTTTCAATAAAAGATAATGATGGTAATGAAATAGGGACAACAATAACAGGCATTACTGGCGAATTTGTTGCAAATATAACCATTGACATAGATGCGGCAAACACTTATGGGTTAGGACCTATGTTTGGTATGACAAAGATTAAAAGCGTTCAATTACCAGAAGGAATCAACCATCTTGGTAACTGTATGTTTGCGAGATGTGATGCTTTAACGTCTATTTCTATTCCTTCCAGTGTGGCACAATTGAATGTCTTGTCATTGTTTAACTGTAACACTTTGCAAAGCATTTATTCATATAACACAACAGAACCAACTCTTGCAATTTTTTCTGGTACTTCAAGTACAAGAGTAAAATTCACACCGTTTGGATGGTCGGCAACAGGCGGTACTTTGTATTATCCTGCTGGTTCCAACTATTCAACCTGGTTGAAAACACAAACTGGTAGCCCGTATAATTATCTTGGAGCATTGGGTTGGACCGGTTCTCCTACCTTATAAAAACCAAAGCCATACAAATGATATTTAATAGAAAAACATTTAGATGGCTGAGGAAATCAAAAAGGTAATATCCATAGATACCAAGGGTGCCCAGAGTGTAAAAGACCTTATTGCCCAGGTTGAAAAACTCAGGGGGCTTCTCAAAACCCTTGATAAAACATCAGATGAGTATAAGGATACCCTGAGTGAGTTAAAAACCGCTCAGGATACCCTTTCTTCGTCTATTAAAACCAACAAGCAAGAGGTGGAGGCTGCGGAAGGTTCGTATAACCAACTTTCCCAGCAAATGAGGGAACTTAAAAAGGAGTGGAAGTCTACCAATGATGAAGCAACCAGAAATGCTCTTGGTAAGGAAATCAAGGGCATAAATGACCAACTCAAAGCCCTTGACCAGAGCATCGGAAACAATCAGAGAAATGTCGGTAACTATGCCGGTTCATTCCAGAGTTTGAAGGAGGAAATCCGTCAGGCTCGGGATGTTATGGCTGGTGCTGCCAGGGGTTCGGATGAGTATGCTGCTGCCGCAAAGAGGGCTGCTGAGGCTTCTGACAAACTCCGGGATATGCAGAAGGAGATTGCCAATGGTGCAAGCGGTTTGGATAACCAATTTTCAGTTCTTTCCAATCTTCTTGGGGGGCTTTCCGGGGGATTTGCTGCTGCTCAGGGTGCTATGGCTCTGTTCGGTGTTGAATCGGAAAACTTGCAGAAGACATTTGTGAAACTGCAAGCCGCTATGTCTATGACCCAGGGATTCAAGGCTCTTGCCGAACTCCCTAAGGCTCTTAATGCCGCTAAGATTGCTTTCGGTGGTGTAACTACAAGTGTTAAGACATTTACCAAATCGCTTACCGGTATAAAGGGTGCTATTGCCGCAACAGGTATCGGTTTATTGCTTGTCCTGCTTGGGGAACTCATTTCTAACTGGGATGCTGTGACCGAGGCAGTTGGAAACTTTGTCGGTGGGCTTGACGGTCTCAAAGAAAAACTTGCCGGTATCGGGAACGTTATCAAAAACCTGGTTACCGGTCCATTCAAGGCTCTTGGCCAGGCATTGAAACTTGATTTTAAGGGTGCAGCCGAGACATTGAAAAACTCCTTCTCCTTTGCTGCCAATTATGCGGAAGGTGCTTCTAAACAAGCAACAAAGAATGCTATAAAGGCAGAAGAAAGAAGGCGGCAGGAGTTTGCCAAGAGCAGGGAAGAGTACATTGCCGATATGGAAGCCCAGAAGGGTGCTGACTGGAAGTATTCAAAGGAAGGACAGAAAGCGTACAGGCAACTCTATGATGCCAAACTTAAAATGTACAAGAAGGATTCCGAAGAGTACAAGAAGGCTCAGAGGGAGATGTGGTCCTATGAGAGGGAGTTGAAGGACAGGAAAAAAACAAATGCACCAAAACCTGCCAAGCCCGATACCGACAACGCTGCTGAACAGGAAGCAAAGGAAATAGAGGAAAGAAGGAAAGCCGCTGTTGAGGCATATGAAAAACTTATTGCAACCGAAACAAGCGAGGAAGAAAAACTTCATCAGGAGACCCTTGCCAAGTTAAAGGACGGTCTTGAACTCCAATCCCTTACCCAGGAGGAATATAATAAGGGTTTGGAGGCAGAGGAAGAACGGCACAGAAAGGTTCTGAAAGAAATTGCAGAAAAACAGGCTAATGAACTTGCCGATATTGCAATACAATCCCTTAAAAACCTTCAGGCAGAGAATCTTAAACAACTTGAACTCATTTCCGCTGATATTGCTGCTTCTATTTTCCCTTCCAACAAGGAAATGGAACTTGCAGCAAAGCAATTTAATGAAGGTGGTGGAATAGCAAGATATATCACCGGACCGGCAAGCCAGAGGCAGATTGAGGAAGGGGTTCTTACCATCCACACCTTCCTTATGGGGCTTACATCTGACTTGGACGCTCTCAGGGAGTATATGGCGAGCGGAAAGAGGAACGGAAGCGAACAGTTCTTCCTCAACATCGTCAATTATTCCGAGATGGCTTCGGAAGCGGCTATCAAGATGAATAACAAACGAAGGGAGTTGAATGATGCCCTTCTTCAGGGGGATAAGGAATTGGCGGAAAAACTCAAAGCCGAATTGGAAAAATTCAGCAAGGAGTTTAATCTGATTATAAATGAGATGAAGATTAGTGCCTTTGACAGTGTTAATCAACTTGACGAACTTGTTAAAACTTCAATAGGCACCAAGGAAGGCTGGTTTGCTACCTTCTTCCAGTGGAGGGTTGTAAAGGGTGAGGACCTTGTGAAACAGGAAATTACCAACAACAACCTGGAACTTGCCGCTTTTATAGCCACTTCCCAAGAGCGTATCAAACAAATAAATGAGGAACTTCTTACCCAGAACCTTGCAGAAGAGGAGAAAATTAAACTTCTCCAGGAGATAGAGGAACTTAAACGGAGAGAGATTGAAAAAACTGCCGAAATTGAACAGAAGAACGCTAATGTTACTCTGGATACCATACGCAGGGTTGAGGACGGGAAGAAAAAACTTATCCAATCCACTCTCGATACCATTGCCAATACCGGTGATATCCTGATGAACTGGTCCGACAACATTGTAAAGAACGAGACCAAGAACGGGAAGAAGATGTCTGATGATAAGCGGAAACAGGCAGAAGGAATGTTCAAAGTCGGTAAAGCTCGTGCAATCTCCGAAGCGGTTGTTTCTACCTACCAGGGTGCTCAGGAATCATATACATCACTGGCTTCCATTCCTTATGTCGGTCCTGCTCTCGGTATCGCTGCTGCCGCTGCTGCCGTTACAGCCGGTATATTACGAATACAACAGATTGCTTCCCAGGAGTTTGGGGATTCCGGAAATGTGAGCGACACAAGCACCGCAAATGCTGTTTCTGCAGTTGCTGTCCCTCAGTTGGAAAGCAATCCTTACTCCTATGTAAGTACGGTGACCAATGCTGCTGATGAGGATGAGATAAACAGACCGATAGTTCTTGTTTCTGATGTGGAGGATGCTCTCAAAGTAAGGGAAAACAGGGTGGTTGAAACTTCTTTCTAATAATTATATTTAAGATAAACGAATGTTATGTTATACAAAGGGAAACCCATATTTAAAGCCGCTTTGACGGATAATCCAGAGGAAACCGGGATGTTTCTGATTTCCTTGGTTGATGACCCGGCAGTTGAAGCCAATTTTATGGCATTCAGCAAGGAAAGGTATCTCTCATTTAAGGTTGAAAATGAGGAAAAACGCATTGTAACGGGGCTTGTGATGCCTGCTGACCATCCAATTTTGAGGCAGGATGCCAATGGTTTCTACTACATTATGTATGATAGTGAAACAATTAACGCTATGGCAGAGAGGTTCCTGGCTATGGGACTGGCAAATAACGTTGATACTATGCATAATTTTGAGATTGAGAAGGATGTTTTTCTCCGGGAAATGTACATAAAAGACAGCGAAAGAGGCATTTCTCCCAAGGGTTTTGAGGATGTAGAGGACGGTTCTTTGTTTGCCACCTACCATATTCTTAATGATGATGTCTGGGAGAAGGTGAAATCCGGAGAGTTTAAAGGTTTTTCGCTTGCCGGTATCTTCCAGGAGGTTGAAATGAGTAAGGTGGAGGATGATATTACAGATGAAGAGTTTGAGGAGGCGATGGGCTATATCACCCAGTTAAACAACTTACTGAAATAATATATTTAGAATAAAAACGAAGATGAAAAAGATTGAGAAATTAAAAGCGGCTTTGAAGAATTTGTTAATTGAGTTCCGCTCTGTGAATACTGACAAGGCTGTCCTTAGTTGGGATGGTGAGGAAGACATCAAGGAAGGCGTAGCAGTTTATATCACCGATGAGGAAGGAAACCACTCCATTCCCGAAGACGGTGAGTATGTTGATGAAGAAAAAAATACATATGTTGTTGAATCAGGATTCGTCAAAGAAATCATCCCAGCCCCAGAGGAAGAGTCAGAAGAGCAGCCCGAAACACCAGCCGAGGAACCTGCTGAGGAAGAAACCCCAGAAGAGCAGCCAGCCGAAGAGCCAGTAGAGGAAGACCCTATTGACGAAAGAGTTGACGATGAGATTGGCACAGACCGGGTTGAGGAACCTGCTGCTGAGGAACCTGCCGAAGAGCCGGTTGAGATTCCGGTTGAGGAAGTTGAGGAAGTTGCAGAAGAGGCAAACGAACTGGTAGAGAGAGTGGATGCCCTGGTGGAGAGGATAAATGCTCTTGAAGAGGAAATTGAAACCCTTAAAGCATTCAAGGCAACGGTTGAAGCAATGTCAGCCGGAAAGCCAGCACAGGAGAAGTTTAGGGAAATCACCATTGACCCGAACAGAAACAACAACAAGGAACTTGCAAATCTTCAAAAGTTGTTCAACTAATTCATATATAACCCTTTGAAACCCCGAGGACGATAGCCCCCGGGGTTTTTTTTGACATTTTTTTTAGCCCTGATATTTCTAATTAAATAAGAAAATAAAAAAAAATAAGAATATGGCTAATGCAAATGTTGTAAGCGGTCTTTCCGCTTATGTTGAAGAGCAGAGATATCCGCTTCTTCGTAAGGCTATCCTTGAAGGTGATTCTATCAGGAAGATGGTTCCTCAACTTGGTATCAAGACCAAAGCTAAGATTAACTACATCAACACTGATGCTGATTTCCAGGATGGTAGTTCTTGTGGCTTCTCTCCTTCCGGTACGACTGAGTACACCCAGAGGGAGATTGAGACCGGTATCATCAAAGAGGAACTTGAGTGGTGCTTCAAATCCCTTTGGGGCAAGTATCTTGAGAACCAGTACAGGGTTCAGGCTGACCCTCAGGCTATGCCTTTTGAGCAGGAAATCACCGATGACCTTGTAAAGAAAATCAACAAGAAACTTGAAAAGGCTGTCTGGCAGGGCGACAAGAGTTCTGCAGATGCAAACCTCAACAAGTTTGACGGTATCCTGACCATTCTTGAAGCAGAGAGTGCCTCCACTATTGATGCTTCTACTGCTGTTACTTCCGCTGACACTGTTTATGATGTTGTTAAGGCTGTCATTATGGCTATGCCTGAGGAACTTCTGAACAAAGACGCTGTTGTTCTTCTTGCTCCTGAACTTTACAGGGATTTCGCAATGGAACTCGTTGACAAGAACTTCTACCACTACGACCCTCAGAATGGTGCAGTTACTGATGCAGGTTTCCTCTTCCCTGGAACTAACATCAGAGTTGAGAAGGTTCTCGGTCTTTCCGGTAGCAAGGCTGTCATCGGTACTTACTGGAAGAACTTCTTCTATGGTGCTGATATGCTTGGTGAGGAAGAGAGATTCCGTCTCTGGTATGATGAGGAAGATGAGATGTTCCGTTTCCGCGCTCTCTGGAACTCCGGTGTACAGGTCGCTTTCCCTGACGAGGTTGTAATTGCTGAGGCTAACTAATCAAATGGGGTAGGAACAATTACTACCCCATTTTAAAAAATAAGAACTAAAGGAAAAATAAAGATATGGCTTGTAATGTAAATATTGCTGGACTTTGCCGGGATTGCGAAACTTCTAAAGGTGGTATAGTTGAGGTTTATGCTGCTAACTATGCAGATGTAACTATTCCGGATTCCGCTATTACCGAAGGTGGGGTTATCACCGCTATCACTATCGCATCTGGTGCATCGTTCTACAAGTACCAGTTCAGAAAAGGCACTGGTTCTATGACTTCCACTCTCAATGTGGATGCTGCTAACGGTGTGAATTATGTTTCTACCGAACTCGTCCTCCAGTTTACCAAGATGGAAACCAGAAAGAGGATTGAGATGTCCGCTCTTGCAGTTGGCGAACTTGTTTTCATCGTAAAGGATGCCAATGGCAAATATTGGTTCCTTGGTCTTAATGAGGCTGTTACCGCTTCGGCTGGTGCAGGTCAGACCGGACAGGCAGTTGGTGACGGTAACTTCTACAGCATCACTCTTACCGACAACTCTGATACCTTCCCCTACGAAGTTCTTGAATCCGTTGTCAAGGGTCTTGATGCTACTTGTTCTGAGTAATTTCACCGCAACACACTACTCAATGGTGTTCTGACAATCCCTGGGAGTTCTTCCCGGGGATTTTTTTGTTTCATAAACCCGGAAGCCGATATTTATATTTAGTATAAAACCGATAATATGAAGGTAAAAGACTTACAGAAATACAAACCCCTGGATATAACAGAGATAACAGGAACACCTTGGAATACTGCCGAAAAGGTGCTTGGTTTGGATGAGCAGGATAAGGTTGTTATGGCTGAAACTACGGAAATTGTAACCCCGGAGGATGTAGATAATGCTATAACGGAAGCGATGGAAGCAGAAACCGCCAGGACCGAATCCGCTTATGTGAAAAACGGTGCTTTGGATGATTATGCCACAAAGGATTATGTTGATGATGCGATAAGCCACATTGACCTTGAAGATTACTACACAAAAGAGGAAACGGATGCTGCTATAACTGGTGCAACCGCTGATTTGCCTTCAAAGGCTTGGGTTACCGGTGATACTGCCTCCAGGATAGATACGGCTATTGCTTCCGAAACTGCCCGTACAGAAAACACCTATGCCAAGAAGAGCGAAATCCCTGACCTGGATGATTATTATACAAAGGAAGAAGTGGATGAGGCTATTGAGAATGTTGATGTATCTGACCAGTTGGTGAACTACGCTTTAATTTCGTCTGTAACTGAGGATATAAATACCGCAATCGCCAACGAAACTGCGAGAACCGAAGCAACCTATGCAAAAAAGAGTGATGTACCTGACCTGGATGACTATTACACCAAGGCTCAGACAGATGCCGAAATAACTGGTGCAACTGCTGATATGGCTACCAGAACCTGGGTAGGGGAGCAAGGCTATTTGACCGAACACCAATCCCTTGCCGGGCTATTTGATGATGCCAGATATGTCAGTTCTTCAAAGACCATCAACTTCTATGACAAAACTGATACGCTTGTTGCTACGATTGACGCTACCGACTTTATAAAGGACGGGATGGTTGATAATGTCTATATCTCCGGTTCTACGCTTGTTATTTCATTTAACACTGATGCAGGACAGGAAGACATAACAATCAACCTTACGGACATCTTCAACCCTGCCAATTACTATGATAAAACTGCAATTGACGGGATTATCGCCACTGAAACAGCAAGAACAGATGGGGCATATGTAAAAATATCTGTTATGCCCAAGTTTTTTGAGAGTGTGGAAAAAAATCAAACGAGATATCAGGGTAATGAATATACTTTATTAGTTTTTTATTTAAATAGTAGTGTTGATGGGCAGTTTTCAGGTATGCAAACATTTATCTGTAGTTCAATCAATGGTTTCCCGGCTGTTAGCAATACCTTTGGGTTACCTGGGGGCGCATCTGCTATAACCCTTCCAACCTTTGAAGATGTTTCCACTGCAATCACCGATTCAATGGAAACAGAAACTGCAAGGACCGAATCAACATATGCCAAGAAGAGTGAAATACCTTCCCTTGACGGTTATGCGACAGAACAGTATGTGGATGATGCCATTGCTGAAATACCTTCTCCCGATATGTCAAACTACTACACCAAAGCAGAAGTAGATAGTGAGATTACCGGGGCTACGGAGGATATGGCAACAAAAACCTGGGTAAGTGAACAGGGTTACCTCACACAACACCAGGATATTAGTGGAAAACTTGATGTAAGCGTATTTACTGGATACACTGGGGCAACTGAAACTGTCTTGGAGGGTAAGGCAGATATATCAGATATCCCGGATGTTTCTGATTTTGTCACTTCCGGGGAGGTTGCAACCCAGATAGGAACCGCTATGGCTGCTGAAACGGCTCGTACTGAGAGCACTTACCTGAAGGAGCATCAGGACATAAGTGGAAAACTGGACAAGACCGATTTCAATACTTATACAGGTGCTACTGAGACCGCTTTGGCAGGAAAGGTTGATTTGGCAACATACACCGCTTATACTGGTTCAACCGCTACCGCTATTGCAGCAAAGCAGGATACGCTTGTTTCAGGTACAAACATCAAGACCATCAACAATCAGTCCCTGCTTGGAAGTGGTAACATAGATATCCAAGGTGGCGGTGGAGGTGGTGATAATGTTGTTGAACTCACCAAGGCAGAGTATGAGGCTCTTGACCCACCTGCCGCTGATACGACCTACATCATAACAGATGCAGAGACGGTTGACCTTAATGATTATGCACCTGCTTCCGGGCTTACAGAACTTTCCGGTACAGTTGAGACAATCAGTTCAAACTATGCTACAAAGCAGAATGTTACGGCAAGAGCAAGCAACTCAAATTATCTACCAGGCTGGAATGCCCAGGGCGTTATTACCGGTTCAACTGCATACTACAACAAGAGCCAGGGAATAAATGGTACTAACTATAATGTGTTCTCAACTAGCAACACAAACCATCCAGCCATTTTTGCCCCAACATCAGCAGGTACGGCAGGACAGCCGCTTCTTTCAAATGGTAGCGGAGCACCTGTATGGGGAACTTATAAGTTCGCATTCCTCAGCCAGACCGCTTACGATGCCCTTGCGACCAAGGATTCGACAACCATATATTTCATAGTAGACCCTAACTAACAAAACTAATAATTATGCCGCCAGTATTTAGCATAAGTCCAACAACTGCAGAAGTCAATTCAAGCCAAGGAACGATTAATGTTACATTAAGTTCCTTTAGCGGCGGTTGGTCTTCATCGACTGCAGATGATTGGTTGACCGTAACGCCAACAGAAGGAGTTTTGGATGATTTAACGGCAGTTGTTTCATATAACGAGAACACCGGCTCTTTTTCCAGGGTCGGTACAATCACATTCACATCGGAACTGGGTATGACCGCTACGCTTACGATAACGCAGGAAGCGGCTTCGGCACCGTCAGGAGGAAACATCTTTGTCGGTGGGGAGGGCATTTCCATTATGCTCGGGAACGACGAGATTCCGGCTATCTACTGCGGTGAGGAGCAGATTTATCCTACTACTATAAGTGGTTTTGCTGTGAAGCCTACCGAACTAACATTCCCTATTAGCGGTGGTGATAAAGTTATAAGGGTTGTATCTGAATATGCTTGGACAGCTTCAACACCTGACAGTTGGCTTACACTCTCTGTTTCTTCTGGAGCGAGTGGAAGGACAAGCATCACTGTTACAGCAGGTCCTAACGAAACAGGTGGTGAACTTAGTGGTAGTGTTGTGGTAACATCAACAGACCTACAGCATACCGCTACGGTTGATATTATCCAGCAGACAAGCCCGATTCCGGTTGGATATCAGGAACTTCAATATATCATCGAACCACCTGCAACTTGGGCATATATACCGACAGACATTTATTTGACTTCGGATATGTGGTTTGAATATAAGGTCAGACCAACACAATCACCAGCAACACCTGAAAAATATGTGCTATCTGGGCAATATTACCAGCCTATGAGAGTTCTTGCAAATTCCCAAATGAGAGTAAGACGAGGACAGACATCCTCATCAAACCCAACTGCAACTGTTTATCAGTGGGGTAGTGATACAACTTTTCAAGAGTTTAAGGGGAATGATGATGTTATAGTAAATGGCACAAAAGTATATACACTTTCCGCTGGAGCACAAACGGTTGATACAACAAAGGCTTGGTTTTTCACTTCGTTGGAAACTGTTCCTGGAACACAATCTGGTTCTGCTGGTAATGAGTTTTCAATGATTGGGTGGTTGTATTACTTCATTATAGGAAGCAATACAACCGGTCAGGAATTGTATCACTTTGTTCCCGTTAAGAGGTTGTCAGATAATGAGGTTGGACTTTATGAAATTGTGAATGGGCAGTTTTATGGTCCTGGAAATAATAAGAAGTTTACGGCTGGTCCGGCAGTAGAGTAGTAAAGTTATGGCAAGTTTACCAAATAAGAGTTTTGTATTCAACTTCAATGCGAAGAACTACAATCCAAGCACCTTCACCATACCTAATGAGGAAGGTGCTACGATGAATAAGGATATGGTGTGGACAGCGATGACGAATACCATAAGAAGCCAGATTGAATACTATGATGACCATCTTTACATTCCGTCTTCTGCCTTTTCGTTTTTCGAATTTTCAACATCCGGGGCCAATCCTGTGAATATTACAAACAACACTGGCAACCTTACAATTATTGTTAAATGGAAAAATGGAACACAATCTGGAGACGTAATTTCAAATAGATGTTCTATTGGTGGTTCCTATAACTGGATGGTAAGGGCAAATAATGTTATATCATTCCACACAAGTACCAGCAATACTGCTGTTCCTTCTGCTGTAACAATGACATCATCTGTTACAACAACCGCAGTTATAAGAGTAAGTAATCGTCAAGTAAGCATAAAAAATCTTACTGATAATGTTTCAAACACACCATTTACGCCCAATTACCGAACTGGTTCGCACATACTATGTTTTTTTGCGGGTTTTGCAAATCAAGACACACACCCGAATGAGTTTAGAAATGGTGATTTTTATTGGGTGTATGCTTCCAGGGAAATACTTACCGATGAGGAAATCCAGTGGGTAATTGATTTCAATGAAAGTAATTTCGGACCTGATGAGAATGGTGCTGATGTTCCATATTCTGGTGGTACTGTTTCTGTCAACCTGTCAGCGGAAGGTGTTTCCTGGACTGCTTCAACAGCAAACAACTGGATAATAATCTCACCAACCACAGGAACCGGTGATTCAACGATTACACTTACAGTTAAGAAAAACATTTTTGACGAAAGGACGGGAACAGTCAGTTTTGCTGGAAACGGCGGAGAAACTGCAGAATTCATTATCAACCAGGGAGGTGTGGGCATATTTGTACCCTTCCAAAAAATATACAGAAACAATAGGAGGATTAACTAATGGCAACAGTAGATTCAAAAACAGTTATACTCAAAAACCTGTACAGGAACGGTAAGAAAGTACCTATGATGTGCAGGAATGGGGAACTCATTTACCAGATGTTGCAGAAACTGGTGTTTGAGGTTGGCACTGAATATATTGAGTTTCTTCCTTCTGGCGGAACCCAAACAATAACAATAACAGCAAACGATGATTGGGTTATAACGCTTCCTGCCTGGCTTACAGCATCCTCAATTTCTGGAACATCTTCAACGGTTGTTACAATAACGGCAACACAGCAATCTGGAGAACTTACCGGGGAGATTACAATTACCTGCGGAGATAAAGAGGCTGTCATTGAGGTTAAGCAGGGTGAGATAGATTACAATAAGGAGTACTTCACAATAGAGGCTCTCGAAGCAGGAAACTTTATTGTAAGGAAGAATATGGTTGGCATTTCAATCAATGGAGGTGGGTGGGAGCCTATAACAGCAACATACAACATTTCTCTTGTTGCTGGTGATAAGGTAAGATTCAAAAGCACATCAACAGACCATAGTGGAATCTTCTCAGGAAACACAATACAATTCAAGGTGTATGGTAATATACAGTCTTTGAGATACGAAGACAATTTTGAGGATAACACAACAACGACAAGAATGACCAATATATTCAGGGGTTCTACCGGCTTGATTGACGCAAGCAATCTTGTACTTCCTGGAAAATCTATGGACAGTATTACGTCCGCATATACAAGCTCATTCTACGGGTGTTCAAATATGACGGATGCTCCTGCAATCCTCCCGGCGACCGCAATGAATAGTTATTGTTACAGACAGATGTTTGCCGGTTGTTCAAAACTTAAGAAGTCACCAGAAATAATGGCAACCTCAGTAGGTAGTACAAGGGCATTCAGTGAAATGTTTAGTGGATGTACGTCTTTGGAATATGTAAAATGCCTTTTGACAAGTGCAAGCGGCTCAAATGTTCTGACAAACTGGATGACTGGTGTACAAACAACAGCAGGTACATTTGTAAAACATCCAAACGCTACTTTCTGGTCAAGAGGTACTGGAGGTATCCCAACCAACTGGACGGTAGAAGATGCGGTAATTTAAGCGAATTTGCCCCGAAGTTCTTTACACTTTGGGGCATTTTTATATTTCTTCTAAAAGACTTTTATGGATAATGGAATAGAATACCTTTTAATCATCCAGAACACAACCACAAAGCAAATCTACTTCAAAATGGTTGGTGATTGTGGGGACAGCAAACTGTATTTCCACTTCCCGGATGTTGATTTGAGCGAGTTGGAGACCGGGGAACACAGATACCTTCTTTTTGAAGCCCCAGAGGATGATGCAAGACTTGTCCTTCTCCAAAATGACCCAAGGAGATTTACGGTTACGGACAACAAGTACATTTTGGTAGCAGACAACAAAATACTCACCGCTGATGATGTTGTCCTGGTTTATACGGGAGAGGATTACCAGACCCCTCTTTGCTGTGTTGCAACAGGGTTGATTAAGGTCGGTGATTATGAGAATGACACAAAGCAGTGGGATAAACCCCAGGAATATAAAACCTATAATAAGAAATAATATGGATAACAAGATAAGTTTAAGATTTTCAGCAATTGACCCGGTGTATGAAAAATCCATTCCGGAGCCAGTGGAAAAGGAATATTCTGGCAAAGATTTCATATCCTACGGGGTTGATAACGCATACCCCCAATTTCTCTATGACCTGGTGAATGATTGTGCTACCCTTAGCAGTATCATCAACGGTATTGTGGACTATGTGAAAGGAAACGGTACAAAATCTTCAATTATGACCGATGAGGAAGCAGAGGATTTCATTGAAAAGACTGCTACTGATTACCTTACATTTGGAGCCTTCTATTGGCAGATAATCAGAAGTATGACAGGTAAAATACAGAAGGTTGTCTGGCTTGATGCAAGGTTTGTGAGAACAGACAGGGACAATAACTTGTTCTGGTACAGTGAAGAATTTGGAAAGAAGTATGGCAGAACCGGAAAAGCCATTGTTTATCCAAGATATACGGAAGAGCGAATTGACCCGGAATCGGTTATCTGTGTCAAAGCCCCTCTTTCCAGGGGTGTATATGGCAATCCAATCTGGTCTGGTGCTATTAAGGACGCTGTGATTCAGACCAAGATAGAAGATTTCCACCTGAATGAGTTGTCCAACAATTTTATGGGTTCTGCTGTTATTTCATTTAACAATGGGGTTCCTACGGATGAAGAGAAGAAGGAAATAGAAAAAAATGTCGCTGAAAAGTTCGGTGGAGCAGAGAATTCAGCAAGATTTCTCCTTCTCTTTAACGACAGTAAGGACAATGCTACAACTGTTGAAAGGTTATCGTCTGATGATTTTGATGAGCGGTATGAAAGCCTTGCAAAACGTTCCCGGGAGCAGATATTTATTGCTTTCAGGGCAACACCTTCGCTTTTCGGACTTGCAACGGCTGATAACGCTTTCAACAGCGAGGAATATGAGCAATCCTTCCGTCTGTTCAACAAAACGGTAGTCAGACCTATCCAGGTAAAGATAACTTCTGCTCTGGCAAAGTTGTTCGGTGCTGATGTTTTGACCATAGACCCGTTCAACCTTAATGAATCAGAAACAAACATACAGTAAGAAAAAACCCCTGGATTAGTTCCGGGGGTTAAATTGCATATTTCCAGCAGAAGCCGCCAGCGGTTTTTCTTTTACCAAGACAGCAAGAAGCAATATTTGTGTTGCTTATACCGGTTTCTCTTTCCGCCTGTCTTGCACTCTGGTAAAAATGTAGGATTTCATTGTTTTTGGATAGTTTAATAATCCATTTGCCAGGTCTGCTTCCTTTGCCCTTTCCGATATGGCTTTCAATCCTCCTTTGTTTTGTAATTGGGTTTTCAAGATTTCCTGCCCTATCAACCCAACGTAGGTTCTCTGGTCTGTTATCTGTCCTTATAGTGTTTTTATGGTCTATTTCTGCACCTTCAAACTTATTTCCACACACATCTTGGAACGCAAGTGCAATAAGATTAGAAACTGAGTATGATTTTTCTTTAATATCAATTCTGTAATAACCACCATTTGTGATATACTGGCTCAGTTTCTTTCCTTTCCTATGATACTGTTTTCCGTTTTTGTCAGTAAAGCATCTATCTATGCTTCTTATATTGCCTAAATTGCTCCCCTGATAACCAGATAATGTGGGTATGTCTTTCCAAATCTCTTCCATAATCTAAGTCTGCTTAACGCAAATATACAAAAATATATTTAGTAATAAAGCATTGCTATGATAGTTTTAGATGAAGCAAAAATAACGGACCTCTACATACCCAAAAATAAGAGTTGCAATTGCGGTTTGAAAAAGGGTGTATTCGGCAGGAAGGATATTGAAACTATCCTTGCTGGGTATGTCACCAAGGAAGAATTTGCTGCTGAAATCGCAAGGTTGGAGCAGATGATTGAAGAGCTAAAGTAAAGAGATATGACCATAGATATAAGAAAAGACGGTGCTTTGATTGAAGGCTTTAAGCCGGAATACTATTGGTGTGGTGGTGGATGTTGCACTGGGGATACTCCGACACCACCTGTACCTCCCGGACCTGATACTGGTGATACCGGAATAACAGCAATCAGGATTATTGTTGCTGATAACATCACAGACAGCGGAAAAGCGAGTGCAGTATTCACCCCTTCAACTGCCGATACATCACTTTATTATACATCTTCAGACCCGGATACCGCTACAATACACCCTTATACGGGAGAAATCACAGTATACCAGGATGGTGTTGTTATCTTCTGTGTGGAAGACCTTTACACCGGTCTGGAGGATTGTAAGGAAGTAACTGTTCATAAGTCGATAGAGCCGGGTCCGGATACTGGTGATACTGGTATTACAAGCATACAGATTATTCTTGCGGATACGATTACTGATGAAGGTATTGCGACTTCAATATATAGACCAGTTACGGCTGATACTGTACTCGTATATACTTCATCTGACAACAGTACTGCTACAATAGACCAAGATACCGGAGAGATAGAAGTTGAAAAAACGGGATTTGTTACCTTCTGTGTGGAAGACTTACTATCAGGTTTAAAAGATTGTAAAACCGTTTATGTTATTAAATCTGAGCCAGGTCCTGGTCCAGAACCACCAACAGGAACAACGGAAACAAGACTTAAAGTAATATATTATCGTAGAGCAGGTAGTTCAGCCGCCAAACTTTTGACAAATACAAGCGGAATAAGAAGTGCTGAGTTCGAAGACGGAACAATCATTACCAATCCGGAAAACAATTTTACTCATATGTTTGAATCAGAAGGGTTGCAAACAGTGTATTATGAACTTGCTGATGACAAATTGAATAGCCATCTATTTGAAGGTGTTTGGGGGATTGAAAGAGTTGAGGTGCCTTCTGGTGTTACAAGAATAGATAATTATTGTTTTTACCATACTTCTGGAGGAGGAATGGCTATAATACTGCCAGACACATTAGTTGAAATAGGTGATTATGCTTTTGAAGGAAGTAGTGGTGATTTTGATGGTGGGCTTGTGATTCCTGAAGGTGTAAAAACAATAGGACACCACTGTTTTGAGTTGGCGAGATATATAACATCTTTAACCATACCTTCAACTGTGGAATCAATTGGTGATGCGGTTTGCCAGCAATGTTCAAGACTTGAAAGCGTTAACATTCTTTGTAATATAAGTGCTTATACTGGTAATGGAAACCCACTTTCATATTGCCCTTCTCTTTCTTCGTTCAACGGTCCAAGTGCAAGCCTTGACCACAGAATGCTGATTACTGATGATGGTGTGGCTATCAGTTTTGCAGGTGCCGGTTTGACTGGATATACAACACCATCCGGTATAGAAAGAATTGGAAGTTGGTGTTTTGCAACTGACGAATATGTAGATTTGTTCCCTACACAGATAGAAGAGATAACAGTATCAGAGGGGGTGAAATATATTGAAGGTGCGGCATTTAGTTGCCACAACCTTTCACTGAGAAGAGTGAATCTTCCTTCAACCCTTTTGCGTATGGATGGAAGAGAGGTGTTTGATGGAAGGTCAAATCTCGCTGATATATATTGTTACGCTTCAACAGCCCCTGTTATTGGTACTCATACTTTCTACCACAAAAATGTTGGTTATTTCCCTTATAACGGAAAACTGCACTATCCGGTAGGTTCTGATTATTCATCCTGGTTTTCAAGTAGTCCCTATTATTTAGGCTACTATGGATGGACCGGACAAGAGATAAATGATATTTAATAAAAACATAGATTATGACCTACAAAGAAGCCCGGAAGCAAAACCGGGCTTTTATATTGCATATTTCCAACGGTAACCTCCTGCTGTAAAATGATGTGGTTTATTCTCACAGCAGCCATAGATACTTGAATAATCTATTCCTGTTTCCTTACTGGCTTCTGCACAGTTCCTGTAAAAATGTAGGATTTCGTTGTTTTTTGATAGTTTAATTATCCACTTACCTTTATTTTGCAGTTTTTCTAACCTTTTTGGTGTATTGCAATTTGTTTTATGCTCGCACCATTCCAGATTTGATGCTTCATTATTAAGAAAGTTTTCGTCTTTATGACAAGCATCTGGATAATTATTTGGGTTTGGTACAAATGTTTCCGCAACAAGACGGTGAACCCTGAATCTCTTTGAATTGTTGTTTTTTGTTAAAACAACTGTAAGATAACCATTTGTTTGTGGATTGAGTTTGCGTATTCTACCACTCCAAGTACAGGTGCTTCCGTCTTCCCTTATGAAAGTTCTATCAACACTTCTGACCCTTCCGAGATTACTCACTTGGTAGTAACCTTCATAATCCTTAATGTCTTTCCACACTTCTTCCATAGTCAAGTCCTTTACGCAAATATACAAAAATATATTTACTATAAAAAGACTGTTATGAACGATTATAAGAATGTCCTTTTGATTAGTGAAGCATATATCAAGTCACAAACATCGCTTGATGATAACATTACAGGTAAACTTCTTCTTCCTGCAATTAAACTGGCAATGGATGTTGAAGCGACAGAGGCTCTTGGCGAAAACCTTATGGATTCGTTGAAGATGAAGGTTTTTGATGAAACAATCAACGAACCGGAGAACTATATGTATCTTACTTTGCTTGATGAATATCTTAACCCTTTCCTCTGTTATCAGGCTCTTGGTAATCTTGTATTTCTTGGGGGGACGAAAACAGCGAACATCGGTACGGTTGAAACGACAGACCAGAATATAATCAACACCGTAAAAGCAGAAAGAGACCTTGTTAAGGAGGGATATCTTCATTATGCAAGACACTATTTGAAGAGGATGCAAGCCTGGGTTAAGGCAAACAGAGATGCTTTCCCGGAACTGGAAGAATGCCATAACTGTGATGGAAAAATGGCTTCTCATCTTAATTCAGCAGCCAATCCATCCCTCTGGCTTGGTGGCTATCGGGGAAGAAAGGGGTTCTCCGTTGATATGTAACAGGTTCTGTGGTTTTGGGAATTTCGCTACGGACTTGCGGACCCCGGAGGATGGACTCTGGGGTCATTTTTTATATTTACAGTAAAAGGACAAATGACTTTATTTGAATTTTGCAAGATAATGGAGGCTATTGCAGCCCAGCAGCCCGGCATTAACGAAATAGTACCTGGTGATGTATATTTATTGAACAGCAAAAAAGACGCAGAGTTCGCTGTTTTCTCCTGGCAGCACAGACAACACCAGGAGATAAGGGATATTCCGGATTGCCGTCTCTATTCATTCACACTGTTTTACATAGACCGCGAAACGCAGGATGGCAGTAATATACTTGAAGCACAAAGCACAGGAGTGGAAGTGTTATCAAATATCATCAAAACCATCCTTGAAACCCTTGAAATTGAACTGGATTCCAATGTGATATACCAGCCGTTTGAACAGCGTTTTTCCCAGGAATGTGCCGGTTGCTACGCTAATGTAACATTCATTGTCCCGGTTGATTGCATTTGCCCGGAGGAGTATTTGTAATATGAAAGAAAAATGGAAGGACCTGGACCTCAAAACCAGGATTGCTTATGTTACCGCTGTGATTGCCTTTGTCCTTGGATGGGTGCTCACAATTGCTGGATTTATTGCCCCACCGCTTGGAATTGTCTCAGATTCGGTACTTTGGATTTTGGGACAGTCCCTGGTGTATGCTGCTTCCGTACTTGGTATAGGAATGTATGTTACCGGTAGTATGCGAACAATGAAAAGGTCAATAGGGGAGTTTATGGCTGAGGAGGCGAGAAAATACCATAAAGAAGAAATAATAGAAGAAGAGGCAGAAGAAGATGAGCAAGTACTTTAAACTGGAAGAGTTCCTTACATCATCAACAGCCAGGCAGAAGTCAATTGAAAACCTCCCATCCTGGTCTGTTGTAGAACATTTGAAGATTTTGGCGGACTTCCTTGACGGAATAAGGGAAGCCTGGGGAAGTGGTATAAAGATATCATCTGGCTTCCGCAATGAAAAACTAAATGCTGCTGTGGGAGGCGTACCTTCGTCTGTTCACCGTATAGGTTATGCCGCTGACCTCATACCTTCAAATGGGAAACTGGATGAGTTTAAAAAATTTATCGTCAAATACCTCAGTGATAAGGAATTTGACGAATGTATACTTGAACGAAAAGGGAAGACAGAGTGGGTACACCTGCAACTCTTTTCCAATAACGGTTTTCAAAGGAAAAAGGTATTTACTCTTACAAAGTAACCTCTTCCCCTTTCCTTGGACGTCCCTTGCCTCGTTTCTCCGTTTCCGGACAGACGAGGTTTCTTATTTTGAGAAGTCTGGTACGGTACTCTCTTAATCTATCGTTCTCCTCTTCCAAGGTTATAATCATCTGGCAAAGTTCGGTAACCGGCTTTGCAAGCAATTGTTGTGTTCTTTCACTCAAATCGGTATTGTACATTTCTTTTCTTAACATTTCCCTTGCTTTTTTCTGCAAAGGTAATCATAATTTTTTAATTTTGGGTCATATGGCAACCCTAATTTTTCCGCTACCTCAGAAATACATTCTTTGAAGGGTAGATTGCATCTAAAATATATCTCCGTTCCTTCAAATACTTCCGCAAAAATTAAATTACTGCTACCCCCGGGCATACATTTTAAAACTAACGTTATGGCAGAAAGGTCGCTCTCCGGGGGTACAGTAATCCAATAACTTTGGGTACAATTCCTGTACTGGCTCAACGAGTAGCGGTCACAGATTATTTTGGTACGGAAACTCTTCATATCTCTCAATGCAAATATACAAAAAATCCCTGAGAAAATAAAGTACCTTTGGGATAAAACAACCTAAATAAAAGAAAAAAAACACTCTATTTTGAAGTTCTGGTGCTTATCTGGGGTCTATCTGAATATAGCATCCCCAAACCCGGAAATTGTCTTATATATTCAGCAAGTTATTTAATATTTTAAATTATTTACTGATTGCTCAAGACTCTTTAAGTCCCTTGGTCTTTCAATCAGTAATTTAATTAAAAAAATATTATTCAATAAATTACTTAATGATGTCTCAAGACTCTTTAAGTCCCCTGGGATGTAGTTCAGTAATTTATCATTTTAAATTAACTGGATGATAGATTATTCAATCTTTGTCCCTTAAGTACCTCTGGGGTAAGGTTAAATACTATAGTTTTGTTTTTTTAAAGAAGAACCGTTCCTGTTTAGGCACAAAAAGCCCCTTCCTACGGGTAAGGTAGGTTGGTGCTAAATGCATTATATGAAAGAAAAGACAGGGGAACGGGTTATGATTGCTCGCATCTGGAACCTTCACAGTGTACGTTGTGCCATATGGTTACCAGAAGGTTGATTTTTGCCCTTAAACGCTCCGTAGAGAGAAAATCAACACCCCAAGAGAAATCTTTCAATTCCGGACCTGTGGATATCTACCGGTTATGACCACCGGATACAACCCCACACCGTTCACCAGCCAGGTGCCTGTACTCTGTTATTCACAAAGCCTCTGTTTGCCTGTCCCCTGGTACCTCTGGTCGTATATGAGGAGGCTAACCCCCATATACGGATTTCAACTGACTATATCAGTACTATTAGGTCCTTGTTTCTCTATTTCAGAGATTCTATTTTATCGTCCAGTTTGCTACTGGGTCTATCCATTGCAAATATACAAATAAATATCCGGTAGATAAAGAAAAGTTCAAATTTAATTTACATTTTTTGCCAAAATACCTATTTTATTAAAAACGCAATATGAGCCGAAACAAACATTCAAGGAATTCAGCATTGAAAATGACACTGGGAAGCATCAAACCGGAGGATAAAACAAGTTTTGGGGAACTTAGAAAAAAACTGCCTGAAATAGCGAAAGCCGGTCATCCGTATGATTTTGTATTCAATTACCTGGGGATAAGATATTGTACAAAAGATAAGTATGGTATATTCAAGTTGTCCTGGCTTGTTACCAACGCTATTACAGGGGAGCAGAAGGTCTTTTACACCAAGGATTATGTAGGAAAGACCGGAAAGGTTGTGTGGAGAACCCTTGCTTCCGATATGAGGAAGGTATAACCATAATATAATATATAAATAGGTATAAGACGGTGCTGTAACGGTATCGTCTTATATTTTTGCACATTTTGCAGACAATTGCGCCAGGAATAGAATTATCTCAAATATTATTTATATATTTGCAATGTGAACGAGAAAATAATATTTTACGCGGCAAAAAAATAATATTAAAAAGCGCCAAAGTTAAGAAAAAATAAAAAATTATTTATATATTTGCAAAAAGAAAACAAAAACAAATATTTTAAGTTTAATTTTTAAACCGGACCACCAGGGTTATAGTGGCAAAAGAAAGATGGAAAAGATTTTCAAAAGCGAACTCACTTTCAAGTATGATGATGACTCCCGGGGTCTCTTCAAAAATTGGGATGACCTTCTCGAGTTCTGGGCTCCCTATTATGGTGGCAAGGCTGGTGCTGACCGCCGCTTCCGGCAGACCGCTTATGGATGCATCTGCGACAAGTGGGGCTATGCGGTGGCTACCTCTGAAAAGTATGGACCGCTGACCTCTACCGAGCGGAGTGAGTTGATGACTCAGGCTCTCAAGGAGTACAAGGGTCGCCCGGTTGAAATCGGTGTTGAGTAATTCACCAGTTGCAAAGATAACCGACTGAATCCCCCTGGGTCCTTTTAGGGTTTTTACTACCCAGGGGGGATGGTCAAAAAAAGAAAAAGAATATGACAGCAGAAGATTTCAAGTTAGTATGAAGATTATGAAGATAGAGAAAGAGGTTTATATTCTTTACCGCTGGGTCATAAGTGAGGATGATGGTCCGGAGTTGCAGGAAACCAAGGTGTATACCACTTTTGAGAAGGCGGCAACAGAAGCAGCAAAGTGGATGGCTCAGGTAGAGGTGATGCTCCAGGATGCCGGTATCAAGTATGAGTGCGACTATGAGAACTGGACAATAAGTAATAGTACCGATAGATGGGTAGCCAGGGTTGTTTAAGATAAGAAGGAATAGAGTTATGAATATTGAAATTGAATTGTATAAGAAAGGCGGCAAGTACTATGGTTGGTTAGTCAGTACTGATTATGGTTGCAGCGGTTCGAAAACAGATGGTTATGATACCAAAGAGGAATGTGTAGAGGAACTGAAAGGCTTTTTACTTGAAGAGTTCTACACCGGGGAAGAAGAAGGTCTTATTGAGGAGGAATAGAGATACCTAATGGTTCTGGGTATTTTTACCATACTAAATTGATTTTGAAATTTGGAGAGTAAGCCTGTCGGGAGATATGCTGAAATCACTTTCCCAGGAGGAATGACCGAAGGTAGAGCGATACTACCCCTGGGAGCATTATGAATAAGTGTTTAACAAATGGTCAGAATCAGGTAGCGACCAGCCCCTTGGTAGATGTTATCCCTACCATTGACACTGTGGATTACCACAAGGATTATTATTTTACAAATCTTGACGCTTTTGGTGTAGACCCCGGGAACAGACCTTCCGAGGAATCAGATGTGACTGTCAAGAAGTATGCGAAGTTGATGCAGAAAGGCGAGTGGTTCTTTGACCTCAGCCCAATCTATGTTGGTATCAAGTCTCTCAACATCTTCAATGGAGAACACCGTAGGAAAGCAATCAACCTTGCAATGGAGAAGGGTCTTAAGCCCCGTATCTGTGTCCGGTTCTTTGATGACACAGACGAGAAGAGCCTTGACAAGAAGAGGGATGCCCTCAACTCCGGCAGACACTGGAATAGTGACGATTTCGTAAAAGCCCTTATCAGCGAGGGGGACAAGAACTTCATCTTTCTTGACAAGTTCTGCAAAGACGAGGACCATCCTCAACTTCACACTAAGAAAGGACTTCCTTGCTACAACAAGGGTGCAATCGTCCTTGGAAGTACTTACAGGGGGTTCAAGGAGGCATATCTTGGAGGCTCCTGGGACATTACTCCGGAAGATTTGGCTACGGCTGAAAAGCGCTACGGAGAAATGGTGCGAATTAAGAAGGTTATCGGTTATGACGATGCCGGACAGGACTGCTGGATTTACATTGGAGAAGCCTGGTATCAGTTCTCAAATACAAAGGACTATATGGACCGGGTGAAAAACCTTCCAAAGGGAATTGAGACCTTCTATGATGCTCTCAGGTTCGTAGATAACACCAATAGCAATAAGACAAGGGTCTGGTTCGGCAGGTTTGTTGAGGCTCTTGAAAAGGCTGAAAGGCATTCATAGGAGGGTGAGATATGAAAAAGATTGAATTTAAACAACTTGCACCAGGACAGATTGAAGTACGTCCTACCGACACAAAAGTAAAAAACAAGGCTACTTTATTGCTCTACATTGACTCCAGAGCAGCAGCAGATATCTTAAATGAGACTATTGGGGAGTATAACTGGACTATTGAATACAAATCTGTCGGGGATAAGGTGTTCGGCAGGTTGTCAATATGGGACGAAGACAAACAAACCTGGATTTTCAGAGAGGATACAGGTGAAGAGAGCAACATTTCAGCCGACAAAGGTTTGAGCAGTGATATTTTGAAGCGTTGTCTTGCGAGATTTGGTTGTGATTGGCTTTATCATACCCCAAAGATAAAAATCAACTGCCCGGACAACTACTACTACAATGACAAGATGACTATGACCTTCACTGTCAAGGAAATAAAGTGGAACGAAAATAAAGAACTTATTTCTCTAATAATTCTTGACAAATTCGGCAAAGAGGTGTATAATTATAGTGGAAGGAGTGAAAGCAAGCCGGTTCCCAGCAAGAGCCAGGAGGAACACAAGCCGAACAGCGAGATACTCCGGGATTTCTGCTCAGAGAAGAAGACAGAGGAAGGAGTGGACCAGGATGACTTGCTCAGGTTTTACAAGTGGTACAAGGAGAGGGTGGATGAATACTCTAATGTATTGAAGCCTGAAATCATCTGGGAGAAGTGGCAAAATACAAAGAGATAGTTTTCTTCATACTAATATAATACTGTTTTTCTTTCTTTTAAAGACCCCCGGAGGACTAAAAGACGAAGCCTCCGGGGTTTGTTGTGTTCAGTTGAAAGCATCCAGTACCGTAGACCCCCAGATTTTCCCGTAGTGCATAGTTTGTTTTATTTGTGAGTGTCCAAGGCATTTGGCGGCAATATCGTATGATACCTTATATATATTAAGCAGTTGATGGCAATACAGATGACGGGCAAGGTGGAAATGGAGCGAAACCCCAACACCTGCCATTTCCCCTACCACTTTGATATATGCGTTTATCTTCTGGTTGGATATCATTTTCGGCAAACCACCGTATTTCTTATAGACAGCAACGGCATTGGGAAGCAGGATGGAAAAGAACTCTACTCCGGTCTTTCCCCGTTCCTTGTTGATATAGTATTGTCCGTTCATCTCCTTTATATCCCCGTCTTCCAGGGTCGCACAATCACAATAGGAGAGACCACAACCGGAAGCAAACACCCACAAGTCCCTTGCCCTTTCCAGGGATTTGTTGAAACTCAGGTCCAGATTGACCACCTTGTTGTATTCCTCCATTGTCGGTATCTCTATCTTCTTTACCTTCTTTGATATCTTGGTCTTCCAGGGATTGACGGTAATATAGCCATTCATCACAGCGTAGGACAGAAGGGACTTCACTTTGGTAAGCATACCTGACCCAGTGCTGCTTTCATACATACTACCAACCTTCAAACAGAAATCGTCAATATATCCTGATGTAATGACCGTCACCGGCTTATCCTGGTCCAGGTCCTGTACGAAGAGTGAAATTGCGGTCCGGTACTTTCTCAATCCACTGTCCATAAGCATCCCGGCATCAACCTTCTTCTGCAGATGGGTGTAGAATGATTGGAGAAGGTCTTTGATTGTCTTCCCGGGTCTGGTGTAGTTGTTCCTGATGTATTCCTTCATACCCTCCACTGTCATAGTATCCCCATCGGCAAGGCAATCCAACTCATACTGCCGGATTCGTCTCTCAATTGCATACAGATACTCCTTCTCGGTTTTTTGGAATGTAGATGGTTTTGCCTTCCGGGGCAGGTTGTAAAAAAATCTGTTGCCGTTGATGTTGATACCGGCTTCAATTGGTGATAGTCCGTTTTTCGCTTTGCTTTCCCTGCAGTAAAATTGAACGGAAAAAGTGCTTCTTAGCCTTTGCATAATGTTTTGTTTTATGTTTCCGGCTTTGTAGCCCGCTTTTTCTTTGGCTACATAAACAAGACACTTTTGGTACGAAAAAAGCCTCACAGATGCTTCTGCAAGGCTTTGTTTTCGCTTTGGCTCCCCCTCGGGGACTTGAACCCCAGGAAGCAAGCATCTATGTGTTAGCGCTTTATGGCGACTACAAAGCCTTCTTGCCACAAATATAAGAAAAAGCAGGGAAACTACCAAAACTTTTTGACCTTCAGATAGATAGCCGCTCCAATAGCCAAAAGCGAAGCAACAAGCCAAGCCCAAAGCCACTTCTCATACCCTGGGTGGACCGTCTTAACAACTTCTACCGGCACCGGCTTGTCCTTATAAACTATTGAATCCCGGACAACAACTTTCTCTTTCACCTGTACCGGGATATCTATGATTTTCTGCTTGTTCCTGATTTCCCCGGCAAGGACTGACTTACTGGTATCAACCCAAGCAGAAGCCTCAGCCAATCCGGTTTCCAGTTCCAGGGTGTCAAGCAAGCCGGTATAATCCTTCACATACTCCTTCTCCACCTTGTACTTTATGGTCGTATCCCGGAAATAGACGGAATCCCGGATGGTAACATACTCCGTATGCTCAATAGGTATATACTGAATGGTACGGCAAGCGGCAAACAACAGCAAAATAGCCAATAAACCTTTACTCTTAAACATTTTTCTATAATTTATTATGAAATATCAGATTTTTTGAAAGTGGCTGATATTTATATATGTGTCAGACGAAGAATAACCTTTAGAATAAAAAATGATGAACAATAGAGTCTATTTAGTGATGGCAACCCGGGAGGATGGCTGTTGCGAAAACGTTAGGTTAGAGTTTATTAAAGTATGCTCAACCCTGGAACTTGCAAAAGGCGTAGTTGATAATTGGTACAATGACTTGCTTGAACAACTTGGTGATGATTACCGGCTTGTGGTAGATAAGAATGAGGACGGGGACAAAGTTTACACCCTGGAAAGCAAAGTAGGACCAGATTACTTTTACGAATGCACAATAATGAGGAAAGCGGTTATGTAGAATGGGAAAGGTACAATCTGGTTTTGACTGTGATAGACGGTGCAAAGAATTGGTGGCAGAAAAATTAAAACAAGAGACGGAAAAGAAGAACAGGAAACTCATCGTAGACCTTCATAATGACAATGACCAGGAGGGTATAGATATACATATGACATCTACTACTATTACTGATGAATTCCTGAATAAACTTGCATTGGAGTTGAAGGAGCGATATTCAGCCAGTACAGACCAGGAATTTTGGTTTATAGAGTTGCCAAAGGAGAGGAAACTAAGAGTAGCCGAGGAGGAAGGATATAAAGGGCTGTATAGTATGTATTTCCGTACTGACCGGCTCTTGGCAATCTGGGACATAAACACCTGGGACAAGAGAGAACTTGAACCAAAGGCAAGTTACAAGTATACGGTGAGTGACGGTGGAAGATACGATGGCGAACAAAAAATAATGAGGCGAAGATGGGGGGTAAGCCTGAAATCAGCAATTAGACAATATCAGTTATGACAAACAATCAAATAGTTGAAGCGGTCTCAGGTGATGTACTGACAATGATACAGAATATGGCGGTGAAAGATGACCACCGGGATGATTTGTTTATGGAAATACTGCTTATCCTGCTCACATACGACCACAAGAAACTGGAAGCGATATACAACAAGAACCAGATTAAGTTCTTCATTGCCCGTATCATCTGCAACCAGTACTATTCCATACACAGTGCATTCTACAAGCAATACAAGAAGTACGAGGATAACAAATATAACCTGGCGAACAATATAAACAAGGAAGATGGAGAAGAAAATTAAATACACAGAGGAAGACAGGAAAATCTTTACCAGTATGCTGGAAGAACTCCTGGACTATGGGGCAGTATCCTTGACCTGGCAGAACGCTTATTTGGATTGGAACCTCCCCAATGACAATAAGGTATGTATAAAACGATACCGCATACACATAGGAATAGAGGATGGAGAAACCGATTGACACAAAGGCATTGATGAAGGAATATGCAAAGAACGAAGACATATTCAGCGAGGAAAGCGAGAAGGTAAGGCTGACAAAGGAAGCACTCTGGCAGTTAAACGAAACAGACCGCCTACTTATCTGCTTATACAGCGAAATACAATCATTGAGGAAACTTGGCGAACTCCTGGGTGTATCAAGAACAACGGCATATCTACAAATAAAGGAAATAAAGGAAAAAATAAAGAATTATGTGGCTGAACATACTACTGATAGCGGTGATACTGGTGATAATAACTGACCTGAGCGGAATAGTGGAATACTTCAAATCACACCTCTACTTCAAACTCCGGGGAACATACAATTACCCACCATCCTGGGATACACCCCTCATCCATCTCATAAGTTGTTCCCTCTGTCAAGTATGGTGGGTGGGTTTAATATATTTAATAGTGATACACCAGGTGACAATCCCTGCAATTGCCTACCTGCTGGTGATATCATATTTAACAACGACAATAAAGGATATTCTGGCATTCATCAAGGAACTCCTGACGAAAGCGATAGATAAGTTATTTAGAATTATAAAATAGATGTTTAACAAGAAGCAAATTGAAACCCTTGCACCGTATGAGGAATACTTTGAAACAGCAACGGTGGCAAATTACATAAGAAACATCCCCGGTGATAAGTTAGCAATAATCAAATCCACCTGGGAAGAGGCATCCGGAGAAGTAGTAAGAGAAAGACTCACCTGTGGTGCCTGTCTGCTCAACTTTATGAAGAGGGTTGGGCAGAACTACTATAAAGATAAGAAAACAATACAAAAGAGAAATGCCAAGAAAAAGAAAGAACCCGAACAGTTTAATGAACAATCCTGACATCGCCCTGGAGCCTACAAAGCATCAGACATCATCCCCAGAGACAAAGGTAAGGATTATCGAAACCGCAAGGAAAATCTCAAAGGGATGGACCAGATTGGAAACGATTGAGTGGATTAAGGAGACCTACCAACTCAGTGAACAGAGTGCATCAAACTACTGGAATGCTGCACTCTCCTACCTGTCGGTTAAGGCATCAGATTCAGAGTATATAGAGGAAATGAGGAAGAAAACCATCGCTACCCTGGACCGTCTTGTTCAAACAGAGATAGAGGAAGGACGATACAAGGAAGCCAACACCTCTATGGAACTGATGTCCAAACTTATGGGCTACAATGTACAGAAGGTTGAGGCAAAGGTCGAAGGAGACATTCATTTCGACTTCGGTAACGAATGAGGTTTATAGGATACACACCAGAGGAATGGCAGAAACCAGTACATAAGGCGATAGCAGAACATCCTACCGCTTCTACCTTTGTTGTCCTTGCCCCCAGACAGACGGGAAAGACGATGCTTATTACAAACGAACTTCTCAGGTGCAGTATCAACAATAAGAATGCAGTAAGCCTCTGTATCAGCATCACCCTTGACGGCAGTAGGAAAATATACAGGGACATAGTAAAGGCAACAGAGAACTCAGGAGCAATAAAGAAGAAGAACGACAGCCTCCTTACCATAGAGTTCATAACCGGAAGCATAATCTACTTCAGGTCCGGGGAACAGAGAGACACCCTCAGAGGTCTGACGATTAAGAACGGTGGATTGCTTGTTGTTGACGAATGTGCGTACATAGACGAGGAATTCTTTTACTCTGTTTTGCTTCCAATGACTAATGTGTTCAGAGCCAACATCTTACTGACATCAACACCAAGATTCAAAACTGGCTTTTTTTACACATACTACTCCAAGGGCAAGAATGAGGACCCAGGAGTGTTTGCTTTTAACTTCACCGATTACGATTTAAGCAAGTTTCTCCCGGAGGATATGCTTGAACAATACAAAGCAGTTATGCCCCGGAACCAGTTTATTTCTGAATACCTTGGACAGTTCCTGGATGGTGATTCCCTGCTTTTTGAAAACTACAAGGACAGGATACTTCCCCCGGGGACAACAACAAGGGTTTATATTGGAATAGACTGGGCAAGCGGAACCGGACAGGACAGAACTGCGATAAGCGTAATCAACCAATCCGGGGAACAGATTTTTACAAGCAGTTTCAACGACAAGAACACAACCCAGACGGTGGATTACATTGAGGAACTGGTAAGCAGATACAAGATTTACAACCCGGTGATATGGGCAGAGGTGAACGGATTGGGAAAACCCTACTGTGATTTGTTGAAGTCCCGGAAAATAAATGTAACCGAATGGACAACAAGCAATAAAAGCAAAAACGAACTTGTTGCCCACCTGCAGACCGCTTTTGAACAGCAGAAGATATCCATCCTGGGAGACGAGAGACAGATAGATGAACTTGGATATTATGAAGCGGATTATAACCCGAAAACAAGAGTGGTTACCTACAACGCTCCCCGGGGTTTGAATGATGATACGGTAATGAGTTTGATGATATCCTGGGAGGCTTATTTGAATGGAAACCGGTATGGTAGATACGCTGTGGGTGCTGCATAAACCTGAACCTTAGCGAAATAAACTAATAGAAACAAGGAAATAAAGACTAATGGCTACAAATATGATAATTAAAGACTGGAAAGATGTTACCCTGGGGATATGGGAGAAGATGGAAGAAATCACCCAGAGGGAAAATGAAGTGGAAAGGGTAGTTGGTTTTGTTGCCCTCTTCAATGATATGACGGAAGATGATGTACTTGCTTTACCCCTGGATAAGTTTAGGAGTTATGTGAATGACCTGGGATGGATGAATACGCCCCCGGATATTGAACAGCCCAAGGAGGAATATACAATCAATGGGAAGACATATACCCTTACGATGAACTTCCATAAACTTACCACAGCTCAGTACATAGATTTTCAGAGTTATTCCAAGAGCAACGATTATTCCCAGATGCTTAGTGTTTTTCTGATTCCCAAGGGCAAGAAGTATAATGATGGATATGACGCAATGGAAGTCCAGAGAGACATTAAGACGATGCCAGTCCAGGAGGTGCTGGGGCTTATGGGTTTTTTTATCGTCTTATATCGGAGTTGGTCCAGGGCTTTGCTGATGTATTCGTCAAGGATTCTAAGGAAAGCAGCAAAGAGGGAGAAGAACGAGAAGATGATGGAGACAGTGAAGGAGATGGAGAACCTGGCGGATATGTTTGGCTTTCGCTGATTGATGCTGTGAGCGAAACGATGAACCACTCCTGGGAAACCACATTTGAGATGTCAGCAGAAACCTTCCTGGGGATAATCTTATATATCAAGGAGAAAAACAGGAGACGGGAGGAAGAGATTGCAAAGATGAAAGGAGCACAAATAAAACACTACTGATATGGAATGGAATAATCTTAAAGCAACCCTGGAAGCATACGGGGAAGCACTTGTAGCAGCATACCAGGAGCAGATAGAGCAGACAGGCACAAACGCTTCCGGGAAACTCTTTGACAGCATACACCACATAGTTGAAGTCAATGGTACAGCGATAGAGTTAAGCCTGTCCCTGGAAGACTACTGGAAATATGTGGAGGAAGGAAGAGGTCCCGGCAAGTTTCCTCCCCTGGGCAAGATAGAGGAATGGATAACAGTAAAACCAATCGCTCCGTATCCTGATTCCCGGGGAAGAATACCGAGCACCAAACAACTTGCTTTCCTTATTGGCAGAAAGATAGCGAATGAGGGAACGGAAGGAAAACATCTGTTGGAAAACGCATTGGAATACACCCAGGAATGGATAAGCAAAATTGAAGAAGCAATAGATAAGGATATTACAGATGGTCTCTTTTGATAACCCAATTAACGGCTATATGGAGGTGGAGGATGATGAAGTTTATCTTGGGTCATTCGCTTTCTCCCCTGTTTTCCTGTCAATGAGGAATTCACCCCCGGACAACAGGGAACTGCTTTACATCAAGAGGGCAATGAATACTTTTATAGATTATTTGTAGCCCATCCATTTACTTTTAAGCCCCTGGGAGGTATATTAGGGTAAGTTCAAGTTCCCTACGCACCTACCCGGGGGTTTTTGATATTTCTTTAAAAAATCAACTATGGCAAACGTAACCATTGAAACTCATAATGTTTTTATACCAGTCAGTTCTTCCGGCCGGGAAACATATAACGTAACATTTTCAGGTTGCTCCCCGTACAGGGCTTATGCTCAGGGGGGAACATTTACACCGAGAACAGTTTCCCTTTCCGGCACTTCCCTTGTTATTGAATGGCTTCCGAATTCATCCAGTAATTCTGTTGCTATGCAGGGAACGATTATAGTTGTGGAGGGAATTGACGGTGAGGACAACATATACCAGGATGTGATGGCTCTTAACCAGTACGGAGGAGGATACAACCTTACAGTCACCGGTCCGAAGGATATACTTGGGGATACAGTTTCTTCAACCTATACCATTACATCAAGCATCCCGGGGACAGGTACATTCAATGCCATTCCCCAATCTTCCTGGCTTTCCGTCTATTCATTCACTTCGGCTTCATCTGCTGAACTCACCCTTTCCATTACCAGGAATACGGGCAATCCAAGGAGCGGTATTGTAAAGATTACCCAGAACTACAATATGAACCCTTATGTATCAACGCTCTTTTTGGTAATCACCCAGGGAACGGCAACACCAACTGTTTCATCCCTGGTCTATACACCGAATACAGCGACAATACCTTATTCTGCCGGGTCTTTTGCTTCCCTTCCACCTGTCATTGAGAACGTTACAAATATCAGTGTAGCATCAAGGACCGGGGATATAAGCATAAACAGTGCTTCAATTGACCCCGTTGATGGAAGGCTTATTGTAAATTATAACGGCAATTCAACCGATACAACCCTTTCTTCCACCATCATAATAACAGGAACAGGGTTGAACGGAGCGGTAAGCACTTCTTTCTACCTTACCCAGGGTTCGCTTTCTTCCAGTATCAGCCCCATATGGAAAACTACTGTGGTGGAGGTCGGTGGTATGCCCTATGTGGATTATACCGTATCAACCGATGGATTTGTCGTTTATTCCGGGAGAGGATACCAGATGCCCGGGGAGGAGAAGATATCGTTTGAACTGAATGAGATTGTCCGGGACTATGTTGACAATTACCTCTGGTGGAGACCCGGATACCAGACACCTTCCGGATGGCAGAGAACATTTATAGTGGATATGAGCAACGGTTCCGGGGGTGAGTATGTTTTTACCAAAGACTGGAGTTATAAGGAAAGATATTATGCTTCTTCTACCCTCCTTTCCCTCAATGAGCCTATTATAAATGAAATACCAGGGGGCTGCTATGTTCCTGTATGTGTGTTTTCTCCCCAGAGAGTTGGTGATATAAGTTTCGTATATACCAACACCCAGGGGACAGGGCAACTTGCGTATGGTGCTCATTTAGACGACCCAAGGCAAGCAAGGTATCTCTTCACTGCTGCCCCGGGCTACAAATACGGCTTTGAAGGTGGTGGTGTTTCAAAGAGGGACATATACAAGGGGGTTGAGGCTTGCAATACCAAATATGTGTTTTACTATGAGAATGCATACGGTGGAATAGATGCCCTTCCTATTGAGGGGAACACAACCGCAAGCGACAAGATAACGGCTTACACTACCAAAAACCAGGTAAGGGTTCCTTCATCCTCTTTTTCCAACCGTAGATATTTGAATGAGATACAGAAGACCTGGGAATTGCGTACAGGCTATCTTTCAGACCTTCAAGCAAGCAGGATGCACCACCTCATTGAAAGCACTATGGTTTATCTGTATGACATTGCTGCCGATGAGATTTACCCGGTTGTTATTGACGAAAACAGCCTCACCTACAAAACCTACAAGAACCAGGAAAGGAAGTTCTTCAATTATACCTTCAAAGTAAGAGAATCACAAGACAAGATTAGAAAGTAATGCTTAGTTTATACATCAGTGACCAGAAAATAGACCTCCCGGAGAAGTTCAGTATCCTCTTTTCCCACACTCTTGAGGACCGTACCAATCCTACGGTTGTAAAAAACTCTTTCAGTAAAACGATTGAACTCCCCGGGACGGACAACAACAATAAGGTATTCGGTACTTTCTTCCGTAATGACAGATGGCAGATGTACGGTGAAAGGGACTGGGGTGCTTGCTTTGACCCATCCAAGAGGGTTCCTTTCACTATTTATGAGAACGGTGACCTGATACAGAACGGTTATTGCAAACTGGATAAAGTGAAGAGGACCAATGAGCAAGTCCTGTACTATGTCAGTTTGTATGGAGGTCTCGGTGAGTTTTTCTACAACCTTACCTATACCTCTGATGGGGTTGAGAAGAAACTTTCCGACCTGGACTTCGGGATGGACCTCGGTTTCAAAATCAACAAGGATACCATTCAATCTGCCTGGGATGCTTTGGATTCTTCTAATGACAGCAAGTGGCAGATAATCAACTTTGCCCCTGCTTATAACGGCATACCTGAGGATTTCGATTCCCAGAAGGTGCTTATAAACACAGCAGGTTCAAGTCTGTTCACAACTACCGCTACCGATGAAGGAAAAACCTACACCACCAGGAACGGATATATGCTCGGGGAACTGGACAAATCATATGATGAGTGGCAAATCAGGGACTTACGCTCCTATCTTCAAAGACCTGTGATAAGGGTTAAATCTCTTTTACAGGCTTGCTTTGACCCCAAGAACAACTCCGGGGACACAAATAGCGGTTATACTGTGGACCTGGACAGCGATTTCTTCAACCCTGACAACCCTTATTATGAGGATGCCTGGATTTCCCTTCCCTTGCTTAACAATACGGACAAAGATGAAGAGATAACGGTCAATCCTTCCCGGACTTCTTTCGTAGCCACAACAACAACCTCGGGGGTAACCGGCACTACGGCACTTAGGGTAGAAGGAGGAGATGTCGTTTCTGATTTGCAAAATACAGTTGACCTTTCTTCCTACCCCTTCTCCTATGTGAATGTGTCGGCTAAGGTCGGTCTTTCGGTTAATGCCCTTCCAAATAGAACCGATGGACTTATGAGCAAGAAGGAGACCTGGGAGGAATGGCTGGTATTTTGGAAAACCAGGGTGGCATATGGTGCTGTTTTTGCCCAACTGCTTGCTTATGATGCTGATACCAATAATCTTCTTGGAGGAAGCGATATCCTGGCTTTTCTTCCCAACAACTATGTAAATTATGAGGTTAATGCACAGGATTTCATAGGGAATGGAGCAGGGAAGTACACCCCCCTCTTCAATGCCAACTACATAGAGGTCAGGGGTGGTTTCTCTTTCCAGAATGACTTTAAATTCCGCCAGAGTGCCAATGGAAGCCTAAACTGGAACATCTCAATTGAAAAATGCCCGAAAGCAAACAGGATGAAGTTTGTCCTCAGGTTCAACAAAGCCTGGTGTGCCAAGGGTGACGGGCTTTCCAAATCGGGATGGGACAGTATGTCAACGGGAATTACCCAGTGGGATGCCGTTTATAACAGGTCCATCAACTGCAACTCTACGGGATACGGAAGCCTAAGCCTTACACTCCCGGGAAGCCTTTCAAGTGATGCATTCATAAGCCAGGAGAAACTGCTTTCAACCGAATATACACCTGCTGACTATTTGCTCGCTTACAGTAAGATGTTTGGCTTGTATTGGTTCAAGGACCGGTATGAGAACAAGATATACTGCCGTACCAGGAACAATTTCTTCTATCCGGTTGTTGAGGATATAAACGACCTTATAGACCGTTCCCAGGCAATTGAAACAACACCATTTATCTTTGACCATAAGTGGTATTCTATGACCCAGGAAACACCGGAAAGTTATTTCGGGGATAAATACCAGAAGGACTGGGGTAGGGTATATGGTGACCAGAGGATAAACACCAACTACAACTTTGACAGCGAATGTGAAGAGATGTTTGAAGACATCCCTTATCAAAATGCTATCCTTGCCAGAGCGTCTTCCTCATATTTTGCAGACTATCAAAACAAGCAGGGTTTCTTTGTTCCGGCTTTCTTCCTTGACGGTTGGAAGGGAAAACTCTTTAACGGGACGGATGAATATGAGATGGATTATTCCCCTAACCTGGTGGATTGGAGCCGTATGTCACCCTGGTATGCCGTTCCCTCCTTTGACTTTCTCCCCAAGGTTTGTTATTACCAGATGGATAACAATGAGAGGAAGCCGGTTGATATAAACAATGTCCTTCTGTTCTATAACGGCAAGGCAACTCTCCCCGAACATTTCTGGATAACTGATGACAATGGCTATATGGTTTCCCTTAACGATGAGGTCTGCTGGCTTTATACTGAAAGAAGCACTGACGAAGAGGGGAATATCATTGCTTTAAGGGCTGACAGCATTCCATCTTTCTCCCGGTACAAGACAGCAGGAGGAACCATTTTAAGGTCATTTGATTTCGGTGACCCCAAGGAACTGTATGTGGATAACATCACCCTGGGTGCCAATTCAAGCATTTACAACCGATACTGGAAGGATTATCTGTCTGACCAGTTTAACGTCAATGCGAGGGTTGTTACCTGCTACGTTCTCTGGGACAGGGAGATTAACGAAGAACTGCAGAGAAGGTTCTGGTACTTTGATAACTCAATCTGGGTGTTGAACAGGATAATTGACTACGATTTGAACGGATACAAGCCAACCAAATGTGAGTTTATTAAGATAATTGACTCCGGGAACTACACCAAATCCCAGATTATCGCTTCTTCCAGACCCAATGACGGAACTTCCTACGATGACCCGGGATACCCTCAACCCCATATTGTTCCATCTTCCGCCGACCCCAACAACGGTTATGACGGTGATGGTGATGGCTGTCAGGTTATTGTTTTCCAGGACCCTCTTACGGAAGCATATGCGGTGCAAGCCTGGGACAGGAACGGTGATGGTAAACTGGATGTCTGCGAGGCTGCTGCCGTTACTTCCCTCGGTACTGTGTTTAAGGGAACCGGTATTGAATCTTTTGATGAAATTGTCTACTTCACCGGGATAAACGGAATAGAAGCAGGTGCATTCAGCGGTTGTACCAATCTTGACCACATCATTCTCCCGGGTAATATTGACTATATCAGGAGTGATGCTTTCAAGGATTGTACGGATATGAATTATATACAGGTTGAAAGCACTGACCCTCCTGTCCTTGGAACCGGGGCTTTTGACAACACCAATGACTGTCCTATCAAAATCAACTGTGACTACCTGGATGATTTCCGTACCCAGTGGTCTCAGTATGCAAGTAGGCTTGAGTGTGCTTCTGGTGGTGGAGACCTTATTCTTGCCACTTCCATAACCATAAATGTAACCGATATAACCGACAGCGGAAGGGCAACATACACCCTGGAACCCTCCAATGCAGATAATTATGCTATTACTTGGAGTTCTTCAAATTCAAATATCGCCAGTATTGACAGCAACGGTGACATAACCATCCTCCAAAATGGTACTGTAACAATATGTGTTTATGAGAATGTTGCCGGTTTGGTTGATTGCCAGACGATAAACGTAACAAAAACACCTCCGAGTTATGGTTGGATTGAGGTTTCTCCTGTTTCCAAGACCGTAGAATACACTTCCGGGGATACTACATTTAATATTACAACACAAAACATAGTATAATATGCCGAATCTAACACTTACCCATAGTGGGAATATGAACATAACCAATGCATATATTGCTGGGAACTCTCTCAAAGTGGACTATAACAAGAACAATACAGGGGCGGTTATAGGTTTTACCTTCTCCCCGGAAATAGGCTCTGAGTTTGTTTGTGGGGAAACCTATACAATTACAGCGGTTCCCAAGTTCAGTGGTACGGTGCTTACTGAAAACTTCTTGGTAAGCGGTGTTGATATAGCAGGTGTGAGAAGAACGGATACCTCTACTTTACGACAGGGATATGATTCCAATTTGGAGCACTATACATTTGATTTGGCTGCAGTTGGGGCTACTATTATAAGTTCTTCAATTACTTCTACTTATGCTCAGGTGGAAATACGGATAGATAATACCGATTATGCCGAGATAGATTTTCAAACCCAAGGAGGAGCGGTGATAACCTACCCTATTGACAATATTTCTGGGGATGAGCCAGGTCCCGGTCCGGATACTGGTGTGGTCGCTACAAGCATTACACTTGTTGTTGATGAGGAGATAGTAGCCTCCGGGGATACCAGTGTTCTTTATGAACCAAGTGATGCGGATGTCGAAATTTCTTATTCTATTTCCGACAGTAGTATAGCAACTATTGACGGTGAAGGGCACATAGAGGTTCTCCAGGACGGTGAAGTTGTGATATGTGCCATTGAAGAAAGGTCTGGTCTTATGGATTGCAAGACAGTTGACGTATATCTTGAAAACCCGGATACGGGGGATACCGGTGATACGGGAACAGTTATCAACTATCTTGAACTTATTGTTGATGATGAGATAGTGGAAAACGGTGTGGCGGTTCCAGTTTATTCCCCGGCAACTGCTGATACCTTGTTTGTTTTCACATCTTCTAACCCGGGGATAGCGACAATTGACAGTGGGGGCAATATAACAGTATTGGATAATGGTGAAGTTACTTTCTGTGTAAGAGACGAAATAAGCGGCTTGGAGGATTGCAAAACTGTTATCGTAAGGAAGGCGGTTTACATCACTGGAATTGAACTTCTTGTTGATGATGAAATTATACTGGAAGGTTCCGCTTCTACTATATACAGCCCAACCGGTGGTACTGTTGCCCTTTATTACTCATCTTCAAACCCGTATCTTGCTTCGATAGACCCTATTACCGGTGAGATAACCGTCCACCACACTGGAACCGTTGTATTCTGTGTCAGGGATGCTTATACAAACCTTACTGACTGCAAGAGCGTAAGTGTGGTTGGAACGGATGGATTTGTTGAACTTGTCTATAACGTAACATCAACAACAAATCCAACACTTTTGTTCTCTCTGAATGAATGCTGTGGAAATATGTGGTCTGACTTTGCTTCTCAAATCTTTTATAAAGGCGTAAGGATAACCCCTGGTGATAAATACTTTACATTCCCGGAGACAGGAAGGCAGTCAATTTATGTTGATTTCAAACCATTTACAGCGTCTTCCGGAAGATTGGCACTGGCTAACTGTATATTCAGAGATGTTCGTACGCTTGTAAAGGTTGTGTTCCCTGAGGATTATAGGATAGTGGAAACGGGAAACTTCACTTTCTTTGGCTGTACTAATCTTGAAGAGGTTGTGATGCCGTCTTTCGCCCAGTTAAACTACAGTTCGTTCTACGGTTGCTCAAAGTTGTCTGCAATTACAATTACGAACCTTGAAACAATAGGCGAATGGTCTCTTGCTTACACCGGGTTAAAAAATGTTTATGGACCAAATGTTGTTACGGTAGTTAAGGATTCGTTCTCTAATACGAAGAGCCTTGAATCTGCTGTATTCCCCAAACTTGTCACAATTGGTGATGATGTTTTCTCTGCTTCAACCATAGAGAGTTTCACATTTGTTTCAAGCGTAA